>OFFM01001730.1_pt1 | contig 11198 bp, 8 predicted proteins | sample 1521401 | NCBI WGS metagenome assembly OFFM01 (sample SAMEA3504118, study PRJEB24116) | mouse gut metagenome | biome: mouse gut; feature: mouse-associated habitat; material: faeces | place: Denmark | collected 2011
GATGACCATCAGCACGTAGCGGATGTCGACGGCTATGGTGCGTTGCAGCTCCGGCTCGAAGGCCACGTCGCCCGACATGGCTTCCCAGTTGCCGTCGAATGCCAGACCGATCAGCTCTCCGCGGCTGTTCAGCACGGGCGAGCCCGAGTTGCCTCCCGTGATGTCGCAGTTGGCCAGGAAGGCCACCGGCAGACGGCCGTCGCGGTCGGCATAGCGGCCGTAGTCGCGTGCGGCGTGAAGCTCTTTCAGGCGCTCGGGTACGGTAAACTCGACGGGGTTAGACGGATCCTCCTTGGCTATTACGCCGTCGAGGGTCGTGTAGTACTTATAGGTTATGCCGTCGGCAGGGTTGTAGGGCAATACCTGACCGTATGTAAGACGCAGCGTGAAGTTGGCATCCGACGCCCACGCCTTGTCGGGCTGCATGCGCATCAGGCCGGCTATGTAGCGGCGGTGTCCCTCGTCGTAGATCTTGCGCAGCGGCGCGAGCTGTGCGTAGAGGGCCGTATATACCTCGTCGACCGAGGCGGCGAGCACGACGGCCGGGTCGGCCGATATATCCTCCTTGCTTTCGATAGCGGCGCAGAAGCCCTCGAACGAAGTGAACTTCGAGTTGTCGTAGAGATAGTCGACGTATGCGTCCGAGTCGCCGCCGAAGCGGGCGTCGATCACATCGGCGTATACCGACGGCAGCTCCGATACGTTCTCGCGGAATATGCGCAGCATGCGTTTGGCTACGGCGCGGTCCACCTCGGCGTTGTAGTCCTTGTAGAAGTTGGACAATGCCTCGCGGTGTCTCTCGGTAAACTCCTCTCCTTCGAGCGCCTGTGCCGTGGCTGCGGCGCGTATGAGCTCTATGGCGCCGTACATGGCCTCGCTTACATACTGCATTCTGGCCGACAGGTCGCGTGTCTGAGCGGTATAACGCTCGATCATGGGCAGAGCCTCCGTGAAACGCTCCTCGGGCAGGGTGTTGGCGGCAGCCCAGGCCGAGAAGGCCTCCTCCTGAGCGAGCTTCTTCGAGCGGACGTCGAGTTTCTCGATGCCGCGCGACATGCCGATCGAGTTCTTCCAGTAGTTCGACGACTGAGCGTACTTGGCGGCGTACTGTATGCGTATCGCCTGATCCTTGTCCATGAACGAACGCAGTATCTTCTGACGCTCGCCGCGTATGTATATGCGCTGCGGGTTGGATACTTCGAGCATGTCGTCGATCTCGTAAGAGGTCATGTAGCGCTGCGTCGAGCCGGGGAATCCCATTATCATGGCGAAGTCGCCCTCGTCGTATCCTTTCAGCGATATGTCGAGCCAGCGCTCGGCCTTGTAGGGCACGTTGTCCTTAGAGTATGCCGCCGGACGGTTGTCCTTGCCGGCATATACGCGGAATATCGAGAAGTCGCCCGTGTGGCGCGGCCACATCCAGTTGTCCGTGTCGCCGCCGAACTTGCCTATCGACGAGGGCGGGGTACCCACCAGACGCACGTCGGTATATACCTCGTAGACGAATGCGAAGAACTGGTTGTTGCCGAAGAAGCTCGGCACGATGATCTCCATGCCGGGATACTGCGCTTCGAGCTCTTTGGTCAGGGCGGCGATGTTCTGCTCCGCGATAGTCATATACTCATCCTCGCCGGCGATCGACGGGATGTTGCCGATGACATCGGGCGTAACGTCGATTATATGACGTACGAATCTCACTTTCAGACCCGGTGCGGGCAGCTCGCCCTCGCGGTTCTCGGCCCAGAATCCGTCGGCCAGATAGTCGTGGTCGACCGACGAGAGCTGCTGGATCGACGAATAGCCGCAGTGGTGGTTGGTAAAGAGCAGGCCGTCGGGCGAAACGATCTCGCCGGTGCAGCCGCCGCCGAATACGACGATCGCATCCTTCAACGAGCTCTTGTCGGCCGAGTAGATGTCGTCGGCCGAGAGACGGCAGCCCTTGGCGCGCATCTGTTTGATGTTCATCTTTTTGATGTAGGGCAGCAGCCACATGCCCTCGTCTGCTGCGGCCGAGAGCGTGATCCCGACGGCCGAGAGGATAAGAAACAGTTTTTTCATATACGGGTTTTTTAAGAATTTGTCGCTTATGGCAAAGATACGTTTTTTTCAACGATTATATTATGCTTGTGGCCGATTAATTTCTCGACGTGACGCCGGCCGCGCTCTTCGCGACCGGCTCGCTTGACTGAATGCGGCTGCACGCGGACTGGGAGAACGGCTCCGCATGCGCAACCTGCATGCGCCGCGAGGACGGCCGCGGAGGGTAAGCGAAATCGGGGCAGACGGCCGGTACTCGTCGTACGTTCCGTTTGCCCCGATGATTCGATGCGTGCGGCCTAATGCCGCTTGCAGCCAAGTATCAGACGGTCATAACCTCTTTCTCCTTCTTCTCGACAGCCGTGTCGACCGTCTTCGAGAACTTCTCCAACAGCTTCTGGCTCTGTGCCTCGCCGTCCTTGGACTCGTCCTCCGACATGCCTTCCTTCTGCGCCTTCTTGAACGCCTCGACAGCATCGCGGCGTGCGTTGCGCAGGCTTATGCGTGCCGTCTCGGCCTCGGCGCGGACGCTCTTGACGATCTCGCGGCGGCGCTCCTCGGTAAGGGGCGGTATCGACAGACGTATCTGCTCGCCGTTGTTCGACGGCGTGAGGCCTATATTCGAGTCGATTATCGCCTTCTCGATCATGCGTATCATATTCTTGTCCCACGGCTGTATGAGCACGGTCTTGGCGTCGGGTACGGTAACGCTCGCAACGCCCGACACGGGGGTCTGCGAACCGTAGTAATCGACCATAACGCCGTTGAGGACATTGACCGACGCCTTGCCGGCGCGGATGTTCAGCAGCTCCTCTTCGAGGTGGTCTATCGCACGCTGCATGCGATCGGTGGCTTCGCCTAAAATGGTTTTGGTATCCATAATCACATCTTTCCGTTTATGTTGTTTGCATTGTCTATTTGAGTGCTTCGTCGATCTTGCGTATCATCTCGCCGAAGTCGGCCTCGTCGTAACCTACCGATACGTATATCACGCGGCCGTCGGCGCCGATAAGGAAGTTGCGCGGTATGTAGTTGGTGGCATACTTGCGGAATATCGACTGGTCGGCATCCAGGCCGACGGGGAATGTATAGCCCGTCTTATCGATGAAGCGCTCGACCGTCTCGCGTCTCTCGCCGCGCGATACGGGCAGCATGACGAAATCCTTGCCCGCGAAGCGGTCGAGGATCTCCGCCTGCACGTGCGACAGCTCCTCGCGGCAGGGCGGGCACCATGTAGCCCAGAAGTTGAGCAGCACGACCTTGCCGCGCAGCGACGAGAGGACTATGCGCTCGCCGTCGAGCATCTCGACGCGGAAATCGGGCGCCATGTCTCCCGCGCGCACCAGCGTCGACTCTATTATCGCGCGGTCGGCCTGCTCGGTCGGGCGCTGCGCCGCGGCCGAAGCGCCTGCCGGCGTGGGCCAGAGGATTATCATTATCACGATTGCGATGAGCAATACGAGCATCAGTAGCAGCTGTATCGTGCTGCCGCGTTTACGTCTTCTGCGAATAGCCATTGTTCGATAGTTTTTTATTGTGTGACAAGCGTTCCTATGCGCTCGCCCGCCAGCACGCGTTCGAGATTGCCCTCCGTGTCCATGTCGAATACGATGATGTCCAGTCCGTTCTCGCGGCAGAGCGTGAATGCGGTCTGGTCCATGACCTTCAATCGTCGGTCGATGACCTCGTCGAACGTGATGCGGTCGAAGCGCTCGGCCGCGGGATCTTTCTCGGGGTCGGCCGTGTATATGCCGTCCACGCGCGTCCCCTTGAACATTACCTCGGCCTCGATCTCGATACCACGCAAAGCCGATGCCGTATCGGTCGAGAAGTAGGGGTTCGACGTGCCGCCGCCTATGATTACGACATATCCCTGTTGCAGCAGTTCCAAGGCACGCGCCTTGGAGTAGTATTCGCCGATAGGCTCCATGCGTATCGATGTCAGCACCTTGGCCTTTACGCCTGCGCTCTCCAACGCCGACTGCAACGCCAGAGAGTTGATTATGGTGGCGAGCATGCCCATCTGGTCGCCCTTGACGCGGTCGAAGCCGCGCCCTGCGCCCTGCAAGCCGCGGAATATGTTGCCGCCGCCGATCACTATTCCGATCTCGACGCCGGTCGACTGTACACGTTTTATCTGTTCGGCATACGACGAGAGCACCTCCGTCGAGAGTCCGAAGCCGCGGTCGCCCTGCAACGACTCGCCGCTGAGTTTGAGCAGGATTCTATGATATTGCATACGATTCGTATTATTTGTGCGAAGATACTAAAAAATCGCTAATTCGGATCGTTTGTATCGTATTTGTTAAATTATTCTGCGGCGGCCGATGCGCTGTTGCGATTATTTTATATATTTGTCGAATCATGTCTTGTGCAGAGTACAAATATCTATATGCGGTCGATACACCGGCCGATCTGAAAAGGCTGACCGTGGCGCAACTGGGCGACTATTGCGCCGAGCTGAGACGCTATATCGTCGAGTGCTGTTCGCGCAACCCGGGTCATCTGGCTTCGAGCCTCGGCGTCGTTGAGCTCACGGTGGCTCTCCACTACGTATACGATACGCCCGACGACAAGATAGTGTGGGATGTCGGACATCAGGCATACGCCCACAAGATAATTACCGCACGTCGCGATGCGTTTCTGTCGAACCGCAAGCTGGGCGGCATCAGCGGCTTTCCGCGCATGGCCGAGAGCGAGTACGACGCCTTCGGCGCGGGACACTCGTCGGTCAGCATCTCGGCTGCGTTCGGCATGGCCAAGGCCGCCGATCTGAGGGGCGAGAAGCGCAGCGTGGTGGCCGTCATAGGCGACGGCGCTATGACAGGCGGACTGGCTTTCGAGGGGCTCAACAACGCCGGCGCATGTCCGCGCAGCGATATCCTGGTCATACTCAACGACAACAACATGGCCATCGACAAGGCCACCGGAGCGCTCGAACGTTATCTCGTGAGGGTCTCCACCTCGTCGTCGTACAACCGCTTCAAGAACAGGCTTTGGCGCGTGCTGGGCAAGGTGCCGCCTCTGTTGCGCATGATGCAGAAGACGGGCAATGCCGTCAAGCAGGGGCTGTTGCAGAACAGCAATCTGTTCGAGAGCCTCGATTTCAGATATTTCGGACAGATCGACGGCCACGACATCGCCGAATTGGTGCGCACGCTGCGCAACTTGAAACGCATCAAGGGTCCCAAGCTGCTGCATATCAAGACGGTGAAGGGCAAGGGTTATACCCCTGCCGAGAGCGACCAGTCGACATGGCATGCTCCGGGACGCTTCGACCCCAAGACCGGTGTGCGGATCGCCTCGGCGCACGGCGCGGCACGATATCAGGATGTCTTCGGACAGACGCTGCTCGATCTGGCGCGCATCGATGCGCGCGTGGTGGGCATCACTCCGGCCATGCCGTCGGGCTGTTCGATGAATATCATGATGCGCGAGATGCCCGAGCGCTGTTTCGACGTGGGCATAGCCGAGGGACATGCCGTGACGTTCTCGGCCGGACTGGCTGCGTCGGGCATGCGTCCGTTCTGCAATATATATTCGTCCTTCATGCAGCGTGCCTACGATAATGTCATCCACGACGTGGCGTTGCAGCGCCTGCCCGTTGTGATGTGCATCGACCGCGGCGGCCTCGTCGGCGAGGACGGCGCCACGCACCACGGTGCGTTCGATCTCGCCTACTTCGGCTGCGTGCCCGGCCTTACTATCGCCGCACCGCGCAACGAGTGGGAGCTAAGGCAGATGATGTACACGGCGCTGCACACCGATACCCCGAGCGTGATCCGCTATCCGCGCGGCACGGGCGAGGGCGTCGAGTGGCGCGATACCCCATTCGAGATGTTGGAGCCGGGGCGCGGCGAGATGCTGCGCGACGGCCGCGACGTGGCCGTTATAGCCGTCGGCACGATGTGCGGCAGGGCGCTGCGTGCAGCCGAAATGTCGTCGCGCAGCGTTGCGGTGTATTCGTTGAGGTACGTCAAGCCGCTCGACGAGGAGCTTATAGAGAGCATCGGACGCCGTTTCGACCGTATCGTTACCGTCGAGGACGGCATCCTGCGCGGAGGCGTGGGCGAGGCCGTCATAGCGTCGCTGGCGCGCAAGGGGCTGCACCCCGAGGTTCGCATGCTCGGCATCGACGACAAATTCGTAGAGCACGGCACCCCTGCCGAGCTCTACGGCCTGTGCGGCTACGACGAGGAGGGCATATCCGCCGCGATAGAGAGTCTTTACAAGTAATTATCGTTTGTTTATTATAGGTGTAGGTTGTGGTGTGAATGATTCTACCTGCATTTTCTATTTTTAGTTTCTTGGTAATTTTAGTAATGTATCAATAGAAAATATATCGACAATGTAGATCGGAAATCTATTTTTACTATTTTTGTAACTGGATTGATTTGATTGATCCACAACATAAAATAAAAGAGGCGTTATGCTTATCTTGTAGTTTGAAAACGTAGGAAATTTTCAATAGTATATACAAAGATAGCATAGTGGTTCTCACGCGTATAGCGTGGGCTGCTATCACTACATCTGTATATACGGGTTTCCTACGACCTTCAAACTGAGACGTAGCATTGCAGTGCCACGCTTCTGTGTATAAATCGCTCTCACGGCACTGAGGGGCACCATACTGCAACCATGAAAAAACTGCTATCCATTGCAATGCTGCTCATGTTGGCTATGTCGGCATATGCGCAAAACGATGTCACAAAGTTCCTCGGCATTCCTGTCGACGGTACTAAGTCGGAGATGATCCGACAGCTCAAAGCCAAAGGTTATGCTTATGATCAACCTAACGACAGGTTGACAGGCGAGTTTAACGGAGCAAAAGTTGAAATATATGTGGCAACTACCAATAACAAGGTCAGCCGTATTATGGTTTGCGATGCCAACTGTGTTGGTGAAAGGTCGATCCAGATAAGGTTCAACCGGTTATGCGACCAGTTCGAGAACAATCCTAATTACACACCGCTATTGAATAAAAATAACCCTATACCCGATGACGAGGATATTTCATACGAGATCCGCATACATAAGAAACGCTATGAAGCCGCTTTTTATCAAATGCCGAATAAGGAAATACTACAAGAAGAGTTTTTATCTGCCCTTTCGTCTAAATATACAGAAGAGCAATTGGATGTCATGCGGGCGGAGATGAAATCTGTCCTCTCCTCGAAATATACCGAACAGGAATTAGCAAATTCTTATGAAGAATATTTAGGATTAGAGATTATGTCTATTGTCTTGTCTGATTCAGAAAATGAACTAAAACTAAGCGATACGACAAAAAATATAGTATCGGATATCGTGAAGATGACCATGGAGCGTATGGCCGAATTGACAAATAAATCCGTATGGTTTATGATCTCCGACCTTTATGATAAATACTATATTACTATGTTCTACGACAACGAATACAATCGCGCCAATGGAGAAGATTTGTAATATCGATTACCTTATCAAACCACGATGTATTTTGTGGGCGATTTGTGCAGAAACTAAATATTGCGACACATAATACGATTTAATGTCGGAGATATTGCTACACCCCTGCCGAAATCCTTTTCGGCAGGGGTGTAGTTTTTGTCGTTGTTCGAAATGGTATTGTTTTCCGGGATTGTCCCGCTGCTCGGCACTCTGTCGCAGCCGAACACCGGTAATTATACGCCCGGGCACGTGAGCCGTTATAATCCTCTCGCCACGCCGCTCCCCGAACGTTCAGGCCGTGGGTTTTGGCCGCTCAGTACTCGCCGCGCAGCGTCCCGCATGCCCGCCATTCACGCAGCGTTCCGAATGCCCCGGACGCTGTACCTGCCTCTCTGCACACCGAAGCCACTCGCGGCTTCGCGGGACGCAAATACAATCCGAGTGCAAACCGATCGCAATCGCTGCCGCAGCTGCAACCCAACCGCCGCTGCAAACCGGCCGCCGCAGCTACAATACATCCTTGCCTGCAACCTCAGCCCGTGCGGCCGGCTATTTCTCGTCGATCCAGATAAGCGGCGCACCCGTTGCGGCGATCTGGTCGTCGGTCAGCTCGATGCCGACGATGCCGACGCAGTAGGGCGCCACTTCGTACGGCTGGTATTCGAGCAGCAGTCCCGTGTCGGTAATCCTTACCGCCGAGGGCATGTATGCCGTTTCGGGCGTGGTCCCGAACAGCTCCTCGCCGTATTCGGCATTGAGGCGCTCCGAGATAAGCTGCCGCACGGCGGGCGCCCACTCGTCCTCGCCCAGATATCCGAACTCGTAGCGCTGTCCGGTGGTCAGATCGTAGCAGTCGTACTCGACCGATCCGAGCCCGTGCGCGCCGCCCGTATATATATAGTATGATGTCTGGTAGCAGAGTATTGTCCCGCCGCGCGTGGTTTCGCAATTCTGCAATGCCGAGAACTGGTATGTAAAGCTGTGTGACAGCTCCTCGTCGCAACATACGTATTCGCCCGCCAGCCGCTCGACCATAGCGTCGAAGTCGGCTTGCAGATCGGCCGTGGCCTCGGCTCCGAAGATGCGTTCGCGGTTGGCGCGCTCGATAGCCGTCAATACGGTGCTGTCGTCGGCATTCGTTATGCGGCAATATGCTGCCGTGACCGTATAGGGCGACGGCTCGGCCGCCTCGGCGCTGAACTCGACGGTCTCGATCGACGGTGCTACGGTCTTTTCGCCTCTGTCGCAGCCCGCGGCAAGCAATGCCGCCGCCACTGCGCTCATCATGACAATGCGTTTCATACTCCTCAATTTGATATTCATGTTCATACCCTTTTTTCGGCTCCGATACGCTTTCTGCGGGCTTCGGAGACCGAAAAACTCATACCGTAAAGGTATATAAAAAAACGGTCAGTCGAGATCTTTTGCAATTTTTTTGCAAATAATTTTGGAGATTAAAAAAAATGTCTTACCTTTGCATCACGATCATTGAGGTGGATTCATCTAAGGGCTAGGATACGTGCCTCTCACGCACGACATAGGGGTTCGAATCCCCTATCCACTACAAATCGAAGCAGGACCGAACAAGTCCTGCTTTTCTTTTTTTTGCGCATGGCCGGTTTCTCTCGTATGACCGGTTTTCTCGCATGGTCAGTTTCTCTCGCATGGCCGGTTTCTCGCGCACGACTGCATGGCCGCACGACCCTTGGTCGCACGGCCGGTCGCCTCTGCCGGCTCTCAATAGAGCATTATATCGAGTGCCTCTCCCCGGCACTCTATCTTTACGTTGTGGCCGTCCGTCAGCCGCAAGTTCACCGCCAGCTCTATGTCGCGGTATTCGCTCCAAAACCCGTACTCTGGATCGTACCGCCACGGCTCGTATATATGCCTCTGGCCATCGCGCCGTGTCAGCTCGACGACCTCCGCTATATCCTCCGACATGCTCATCCTGCCGCCGGCTGTCTCTATGCTCAGATTCATCTTGTCGAACGGCGCTTGCGCCAGACTTATATCTATGCGCTCCGTTGAGGTCTCGCCCGTCTGCGTGTCGACCTTGTGGTAATATCGCAAGCGCGCCTCGGCAGGCCATTGCGGGTAACTCCCATGGTCGGGGCGCAGGAACATCGACTCGGCGAACAGCGCGAACTCGTTTATGTATTCCGCCTCGCTGCTCTGCGGATCATCGGTGCAGCTGCCCAAAATCATGCAGTACGCAAACCGTATCGCGGTGCTCGTCTCTCGGTCGATGCTTATGCGGCCGTCGGCCACAGGCCCCGTTTCGGGATATCCTGCGGGCTTCTTGGGTGTGGGGTCGTCTGTTTTGCCGCACGACCGCAACGCTGCGAGCGACAGCATACATAGTGTAATAAAGAACAATTTTTTCATATTTCGGCAGGTGTTATATCGGTTGTTGCCTCTTATTTATATACAACTTTTGTCTGTGAAAGTTGCTATTATGCCCGGTATCATCCGTCGGCGCTTGCCGCTCTGTTATGCGAATATAGCAAGAATTTATTTGATTTCCGCCGAACTACTTGTAATAATGTCGGCGCCTTGCAAAAAAACGAGGTGCGCAAACGGAAATACTCGGTTGCCGCGACAGTTTCATCGTTGAATCGCGTCGGATCAAAGTAAGGTTTCCGGTGCGCACCTCCGGTGGCTGCACTGCCTGCTGCGGGCTATCGTGCAGCTGCCGCTGCTTGCGTCAAAGCATACATATATCCCTCATTCGAATCGGGTCGTGATATGTCGGCGATTCACTTTACTTTACTTCACTCCTCTCCCTCTGCGCCGTGCCGCCGGTCTGCTGCTGGGGCAGGGGCTACGCTCTGCGTCCGATTCGGCCGGCATTGCGGCGACGGGAGTCTGTCCGCATCGAATATCCCGCCGCCCGTTCGGCGGCGGGGCGGACATTACCAGATTTCCTTCGTAATAAAAGCTAATCGCCTGTTGTGCGATATCCGTCCCCGCACATGCCTATACGAGCTTCGTCGAAGATATATGCGAGGGGCGGAATGCGGGGTAAACAAGCGGAATATAGATGCGACCGGCGGAAATAAAAAAGGGGCGCGGTGTCAGCCCCTTACTGCCGGTCTTAGGAAACCTTACGTGGATGCTGTCCTGCGCCTTGTCGCCCTGCCCGCAAAAAACGAGCAGGACATAACAAGGACTGACAACCATTATACCATTTGATTAAACATCCTCCATTAGAGGTCTCCAAGTTTACGCAAGGTATAAAGAGTTGCTGCTCTTTATTTATGTCCGCCGGCCTAAGCCGAATCGTAGATGGTTCGCTTTCTCTGCATCATTCTTGTTTCGGTTACGATGGACGGCACCGCCGCCCCTTAGGAAACACGTGCAAAAAGCGAAATCCGCAGTGATGAATATGCAAATATACGAAAAGTTATGTCGAAAACAAGTAAAAATCCCGAAAAACTTGTTAATTTTGTACGTATGAAAAAATCGCTCAACTATTTACCCGAACACAAACAACGCGACCTGCAACAACTCGTCGAACTTGTTCGCAATGAAGTGAAAGGCGTCGTAATGATCATACTCTACGGCAGTTACGCACGCGGGACCTACGTCGATTACGACCAGAGGATCGAATACGGGGTAAAGACCTATTTCATGAGCGATTACGACCTGCTCATCGTTACCGAGAAACGCATGGGGAACAACGAACATACGGTTTATGCGAATATTCTCCGTCGATTCTACACCAACCGAGCCTG
>OFFM01001735.1_pt1 | contig 11171 bp, 10 predicted proteins | sample 1521401 | NCBI WGS metagenome assembly OFFM01 (sample SAMEA3504118, study PRJEB24116) | mouse gut metagenome | biome: mouse gut; feature: mouse-associated habitat; material: faeces | place: Denmark | collected 2011
GCTCATTTCTGCGGTATCCGTTATTTCGCCATCAGCTGCTCAATTTCCGCAATATCCAGCAGCCGGTTCCCGATCAGGTCCTCGGGCTCACCGCCGGTCACCAGAATATCGTTCTCCAGGCGGATGCCAATCCCTTCCTCCGCCACATAGAGCCCCGGCTCGCAGGTGATGACCATGCCCGGCTCGTAGACCGTGCGGTCACAGGGGTCGTGGGTGTCCAGACCCAGAGAGTGCGACACGCCGTGGTAGTAGTATTTCCGCACGTCGCTGTCGTCATTGATGAGCTTGGCCGTCCGCAGGGCCTTCTTGTAGAAGTCTACCACCGCCTGATTGGACTCTTTGGTTTCAATGCCCGGACGCATCTTGTCCCGGGCCATGTCCATGGCGTCCCGGACGATGGTGAACAGTTCCTTCTGCCGGTCCGTGAACCTGCCGCCCACGGGGAAGGTCCGGGAGACGTCCGCGGAGTAATACCGGTACTCCGCCCCCAGGTCAACCAGCAGCAGATCGCCGTCTTTGGTGACGCAGTCGTTATCAGAGTAGTGGAGCATCACCGCGTTCCCGCCGGAGGCGGCGATGGTCTCAAAACCGTGGCGCAAGCCATTGCGGGCGACATGGTACTCATAATCGGCGGCCCACTGGTACTCATATTCGCCGGGACGGGCGGTCTCCAGCATCCGCTTCAGCGCCTCGATGGTCACATCTCCCGCCTTGCGGATGCACTCGATTTCCTCCGGGGTCTTGATGGCCCGCAGGGAAGAGATCAGCGGCGCAATGTTCTTGATCTGCGCCATGGGGAACTTCTCGCGGATGGTTCGGGCAAATTCCTCCGCCCGGGTGGGCGGGGCGAGCATGGACCGGCGGTCAAAGGAGAAGTAAACATCCGTCAGGCCGTTGGAGAGATACATGGCGGTATACCGCTCAAGATCCTGCATGTAGATGATGTTGTCGCTTTTGATGCCGCTGCGCTCGGAGGCCCGCTCCCTGGTCAGCATCTTGCCGTTCCACTTGATGATCTCCTCGTCCGGTTCGTCGATGAACAGCCAGGTCCGCGCTCCTTTCTTTGTTTTGGCCAGCAGCAGCCATACGTTCTGAGTGTCGATGCCGGTAAGATAGTAGAAATTGCGGTTCACGGAAAAAGGGGACATATCCTGGTCGTTGCTCTTCACCGGGGCCTTCCCGGAGTAGAGCAGGATCACGCCGGTCCCCTCCAGCTTGTCCAGCAGCTTCTGCCGGTTGTTGGTGTAAAATTCTGCCGTCATAATATTACGCCTCCATCTTTTTGATCCGGCCCGCCCTGCGGCGGACCGCATATCGGACTGTGCATATTGTACCACACTGGCAGAAAAGTGCAATAGGCGTTTTAGCGCCTGTCCAGTATCTCAGCATGGGCGGATTGACGAGGGGATTTTTGCCCAACAAGGTAAAAGGCGGGCGGTAAATCCGCTGTCATGACCTGGGCAGGGAGTTTTATGGAGCAGTCTCTTGGAATAAGCAAATCGGGCCCCCGCAGGCGTTTTCCCGCAGGGGCCCGAATCATTTCAGCACTTTACGCGATGTTACCGTTCAGCCGCAGTGCTGCTTGGCGCCCTCGTAGTCACAGGAGTTGTTCAAGCTGTTGGGGGGAAAGAACTCATCGACGGGGAAGCTGATGTTCTGGAACAGCTCGCAGGGATCCTCGCTGGCACAGCCGCCGCAGGAGCAGTCCTTGTCGGGCATGCAGTAGTCGTACACGGGGATCAGCAGCTGGGTATCCCGCTCCAGACGGATGATGGAGAACTGGCCCAGCGTGACGAAGGCGCGGCGGTACTCGTCGCCCATGGTCAGCTCGCAGCCGAAGCACTGGCATACGCAGGAGGGAATCTCGCATACGTCGCAGTCACAGCAGCGGTTCTCGCAGCACTCCACCAGCTTGGCGTCCAGGACGATGGGGTCCACGGCCTCCACCACGGCCACGGGCATGTTGCTCTGCTCCAGCATCTGGCGGTCCAGGGCGTCGATGCGCATCTGGGAGGAGAAGATCTTGGCGTTGCCCTCGCTGCCGAAGAGGATGACCCGTTTGTCAAACACGCACAGGCCCTCTACCTCCACCGGACGGGGGCAGGAGCAGTAGGCGTTGAGGGTGACGCGGTAGAAAAAGCGCATATCCACCGTGTAGAAGCCGCGGTTGAACACAACGGGCTCCACGTTGATGTACGTGTAGAGAAGCTCGGCCTGGCCCCCCTTGACGGACTGGGCGCGGTTGAGAATGTCCTGGCCGGCCACGGTGGGGTAGAAGCGCAGATCCTCGATGCAGTCCTTGTCGCGGCAGCTGTCAAAGATCTTCTTGGTATGGATACAAACGGCCTCGCAGTTGTCCTTCACGCCGGAAACCGGGCCGGGTACGATACGTTCGGGCATAGTTGGAACCTCCTAAATAGTAGCTCTGGTTGTTCTGAAAGTTGGGAAGGCGTTTGCCTTCATTTCAGTCTATGCGCCTGTTCCCGGTTGGTGAAAAATCGGGGTATACAAATTCCGCCCGAGCAGGTATAATAGGGACAACGATGTCCCCGGGAGGTGCGCTATGGGCGAGTTCGGCTTTATCAGCGACAAGCTGGAGATCAAGTTCCTCATTTTATATATCGCCGCGCGGGTGGTGGGCCCCGTGCCCTTCGAGGTGCTCCAGGAGCTGAGCATGTGCGACGGCGGGGTGGACTACTTCGGCTTCTCCGAGTGCCTGGCGGACTTGGTGCGCACGGAGCACCTGGAGCTGGAGGACGGGCTCTATTCCATCACCGCCAAGGGCCGGCGCAACAGCGCCATCTGCGAGACCAGTCTGCCCTACTCCGTGCGGATGCAGGCGGAGCAGAACCTGGCGCGCTGCAACGAGCAGCTCAAGCGCAGGGCCCTGGTGGGGGCGGAGCTCCGGGCCAGGGAGGAGGGGGGCTACGAGCTCACCCTCAGCCTCAGCGACGAGCTGGACGAGCTGATGAGCCTGCGGCTGCTGATCACCCGGCAGGATATGGCCCTGGATCTCCAGCGCCGCTTCCGGCAGCTCCCGGTCGATGATCTTGCGAAGCTTGGCCAGCTCCGCCATGAGGTTGGCCTTGTTGGGGAGCCGTAGGGGGCGGATGCCGCAGAGCTGTGCCCGAATGGCGCAATTGCATACGATGAACACCGCACAATTGCCAATTGTGCGGTGTTTCTTTTGCAAAAAAACCGACGCCAATGCAGACGGTTCCAGGGGAAGCGCGCCGCATGGGTCCCCGCGCACGGCAGGTCGGGGCGCGGGCCGCTCACTTCGGCCGGTAGTGGCTGGGCGGATAGCCCAGCGCCTCCCGGAATACCTTGCAGAAGTAATTGGGCGAGTTAAAGCCGCAGGAGCGGGCAGCCTCGCCGACGCTGCTACCCGCCTTCAGAAGCTGAACCGCCTTTTGTATGCGGACGTCCTTCAGATATTCCATCGGCGTCCTGCCCGTCAGGGAGTGAAACGTGCGGCTGAAATGATAGGGGCTGTAGCTGACAATCGCCGCCATTTTCTCCAGGGTAAAATCCTCGTCGAAATGCTCGTCCATATAGCTGAAGAGGACCTTGAACCGCTCCGCCCGCTTTTTTCTGGCAATGCGCTCCTCGTGGGAGATGGGGCTCTGGAGGATGGTTCTGTATAACCCCAGAAACAGCTCCAGCAGGTGCGCCTTTGCCGCGAGCTCGTACCCCGGCGGCTGCTTCCGGCATTCCCGCAGCAGCCTTTCGAGAATCGCCGCCTGCTCGGCGGTGACAGCGGTTTTGTTGCCGAAGCGGATCGTCCCCTCCTGAAATGGCCGGATATATTTTTGGGTGCATATGCTGCCTGGGTCCGCGCTCAGAAAGGCCGCGTCCAGAATGAAACAGTAATAATACAGCAGCCCGCTTCTGCTGAAGGCGGTGTGGATGTCATAGGGGTTGAGAATGGCGAGCTCGCCCGCGCGGATAAAGCAGTCCGCATTGTTGCAGCACAGCTCCATTTCTCCGCGCTTGACATACAGCAGCTCGAGCTGGCTGTGAAAATGCCCCCCAAAAATCAGCTGGCGGCCGTTGATCAGCGTTCGCCTTGCAATCACCGGAAACTCCGGATTGGATACAAATTTCTCGCATATGGCGTCCTGTCCCATGTCCGCCCCCCTCTCTTCTGTCCTGCTCTACTTTAGCCCAGTTGCATCTGTTTGTCAATCATTAGTCAATATGAATTAATTTTCTGCGCGGAATGCCGCTTGTTTTGGTGCTTTACCGCAATATTCTCCATGTTCTCCGCAAGATAATGGATGCTGCTTCACCCGGCGTCCAGTATAATTTTTATCATATCTGCATCAACTATTGTGATCGGAGGGCTGTCAATGAAACCTGTAACTGCGGTAATCATCGGAGCCGGCGACAGAGGACGGAATGTTTACGGGAAATACGCCTTGGAGCATCCGGAGGAAATGAGGGTGACCGCTGTGGCAGAGCCGGATCCGCAGCGCCGCCGGGAGTTCCAGGCGCTCCACGGCATTGCGGATGAACATTGCTTCTCCGGGTACGAGGAGCTGCTGTCAAGACCCAGATTGGCGGACGCGGCCTTTATCTGCACCCAGGACGGCATGCACTACCACCCGGCCCTGCTGGCCAAGCGGGCCGGGTACCACATCCTGCTGGAAAAACCCATCTCCAATACGCCGGAGGACTGCGTGCGCATCTGGAAGGACTGCTCAGGCGGCGAAAAGGGCCAGCTTTTTGCCGTTGGACACGTGCTTCGCTATACGCCGTTTTTTCAGCAGATCAAGGCCGTGCTGGACAGCGGCGGCATTGGGCGGATTACCAATATCGACTATACGGAAAATATTGGCTTTTACCATTTCGCGCACAGCTATGTGCGCGGCCACTGGGCCAATTCCGCCACATCCAGCCCGATCATTCTGGCAAAATCCTGCCACGACCTGGACATCCTGCGCTGGCTGGTGGGGAGCCCCCTGCAGTCCCTGTCCGCCAGCGGCTCCCTGACGGAGTTCAAGGCGGAAAACGCGCCGGAGGGCGCGCCGGACTACTGCATCCACGGGTGCCCGGCCGCGGCACAGTGTCCCTTCAACGCGGTGCAGCTGTACGGCTGGTTCCGCCCCAACAGCTTTCTGCGCCAGATTGTCGAGATGGAGGACAGCGAGCACACGCTGGAGCACGCGCTGCGCCACAGCCAGTATGGCCGATGCGTGTACCGGTGCGAGAATAACGTGCCCGACCACATGGCGATCCGGATGCGGTTTGCCAACGAGGTGGATGTACAGCTGACCGTCACGGCTTTCTCCAGCAGGATCACCCGGACCCTGCGTATCCAGGGAACCCGCGGCGAGCTGTGGGGCGATATGGATCGAAATTCCCTGCAGATGATCGAATTCGCCACGATGCGCCGCCAGAAGTTTCTCCTGGATGTTGGCCGCGAAGGGCACTTCGGCGGAGACCGGGGGCTGACGCACAGCTTTGTCTCCCGCATTGCGCAGGGGGCGGACACCCTGCCCACCTCCCTGGAGGGCGCGCTGGAGAGCCACCTGATGGCCTTCGCGGCGGAGAAATCCCGCCAGGAGGACCAGGTTGTGGACTTCCAGGCCTTTGCGAAGTCCTGCGGGGTGGACAGCTTTGACCGGTAAGGAGGCGCTTATGGAGCGAAGACCCAATTTTCTGCTTATCAACTGTGACGACATGGGCTACGGCGACCTGGGCTGCTACGGCTCGCAGATCAACCGCAGCCCCCACGTGGACGACCTGGCGCGCCACGGCGTGCTGTTCACCGATTTTTACGCGGCGTCCCCGGTGTGCTCCCCCTCGCGGGGGGCGCTGATGACCGGCTGCTACCCGAACCGGATCGGCTTCTCCTCCTTCCATGGAAAGGCGGTGCTGATGCCGGGCCACGATATTGGGCTGAATCCTGCGGAGGCAACGCTGCCCAAGCTGCTCAAGGGCGCCGGATACCAAACTATGCTGATCGGCAAGTGGCACTGCGGCGATCAGCCGGAGTTTCTCCCCACCCGTCACGGCTTTGATCACTACTATGGCCTGCCGTACAGCAACGACATGGGCCGGCAGCGGCGCACCTGGGCTCCGGTGGAGGAGGTGGACAAGGATTTTCCGCCCCTCCCCCTGCTGGAGGACGAGGAGGTCGTCCAGGAGCAGCCGGATCAGCGGGGGCTGATCGAGCGGTATGTGGAGCGGGGAATCCGCTTTATGCGCGGCGCGAAGGGGCGGCCCTTCTTCCTATGCCTCGCGCCTTTGCAGGTGCACCTGCCCCTCTACGCGCCGGAGCGGTTCGTGGCGGAGTCGGAGAACGGGGACTTCGGCGCGTGTGTGGCCGCAGCGGACTGGGCCCTGGGGGCGCTGGTGCAGGAGCTGAAGCGGCTGGGGCAGTTTGAGAATACGCTGATCATCTTCACCTCGGATAACGGTTCCCGGGGGGACCACGGCGCCAGCAACGGCGTGCTGCGCGGAGCAAAATGCTCCACCTGGGAGGGCGGACAGCGTGTGCCCTGCGTTATGCGGTGGCCGGGGGTGACGCCGGAAGGCGTCCAATGCCGGGCGGTGGCCTCTCAGATCGATTTTCTTCCGACCTTTGCCAGTCTGGCGGGGGCGGCCGTCCCGGATGACCGCATGGTGGACGGGCGTGATATGTCCGCGCTGATCAAAAACGGAGCAGGGGAGGGAAGAGGCGAATTCCGCTACTATGCCGCAGAGACGCTGGAGGCCATACGGATCGGGGAGTGGAAGCTGCACCTCTATAAAGACGGCGCCGCCGTTCAGGCGCTCTACCACCTGCCCTCGGACCCCGGGGAGACCACGAACCTCTTCTCCGCCCGTCCGGATGTGGTTTCCTCCATGCTGCCGGCCGTGGAGGCCGCGCGGGCCGACCTGGGCTGCGCCGGCAGCGGCGTCGTGGGAAAAAACGTGCGGGAGATCGGCCGCGTCGCGCACGGGAAAAAGCTGACGGCCCCCTACGACCCCTCCAACCCCTATATCATTGCGCTGTACGACAAGGAAGAGGACTTTTAATACGGATATAACCGGCCTCGGTTATGATCAAACTACAAAAGAAAGGATACGATTCGATGAAAAAGGTAACAAGTATTGCGCTGCTGTTATGTCTTCTTGTCTCACTTCTGGCGGGGTGCGGCGGAACGGGGGGAACAGGAGGCGGCGGAACCGGGACGCCGGATTCCTCCGGCACTTCCGTGCCCTCGGAGCCGGACGGCGAACTGCCCACGCTGCGCGTCGCCGTCATGCCCCTGATCACAAGCCTGCCCGTGAAGTATGTCATGGAGAACAAGCTGGACGAGGCGCGGGGCTTCCGGATCGAGCCGCTGATGTTTTCCACCGGCGCTCCGATGAATGAGGCGCTGGGCGCCGGCCTGTGGGACATCTCGACCATCGGCGTGGTATCTTTGGCATTTCTTGGTCTCCTCCACCTTGTTGGGGATATCGTTGAGCACCCAGTTTCCGGCGGCGTCCTGGTGGGCGATCTTTTGGAGGCCAGCGACGGCATCGCGCTGTACGCGAGGGCGGACAGCCCCATCGCGCAGGTCAGCGGGGCCAACCCGGATTACCCGGAGCTGCTGGGAGACGCCGACACCGTGCGGGGCGCATCGTTTATTCTGGACATTGGAACCATCAAGCACCTCAACGAGCTGAAATATTTGGAGGCCCTGGGGCTGGACGACACGGCGGTCAGCACCATCAATATGGACACCTCCCAGGGGTACCAGGCCTTCCTGGCCGGAGAGGGCGACATTGTGGGCCTGATGCCCCCCTTCAGCTTTATGGCCGTCGACAACGGCTGGGTCAACGTGGGCGGCTTAAAGCAGCTGGGTATTCCCGTTGTGGACATGATGATTGCCAACGCCGCCTCCCTGGCGGACGAGGAGACCAGCGCGCTGATCGTGAAATTCCTGGACGCGGTATATGAGGCCAACGAGGCGCTGAACAATGACCCCGAGATGACGAAAGCGCTGCTGGCCCAGTATTACACAGAGAATGCGTCTGAGGTGGACGAAGAGAATATTGCCCAGGACGTCGGCCGGGTTCATTTCCTCACGAAGGACGACATGCGCCAGCGGCAGAACGGTGAGTTCCTCAAGGTGATGGCGGACTTCATGCACGGCACCGGAAAGGTGGAGGACAGCAAGCTGCCCCTGTTTGAGACGAACATCACCGATCAGTACCTTGCGCAGGTTTTGGAGCCATAGGATACAGTAAGGGGAAGCGGCGCTTCAAAGCCGCTTCCCCTTAAAAGAAACGAGGTGCACATGAAAAGGAGAAAAAACTACGGGTGGCTCTCCGTTCTGAGCGTGCTGGCGGTGCTGGCCGCTTGGGAGATTGTCACTGACGTGCTGCATGTGATGCCGGCATACATGCTGCCCAGCCCCCGGACGGTGCTGGACGCGTTCCTCTATAAGCTGACGGGCGGAATCAACCCCGACGGCGCTACGCTGTGGCGGCACATCGCCACCAGCCTGAAGATTGCCCTCGGCGGCTATCTGGCCGGCGTGGCCGTGGGCGTTCCTCTGGGGATCGCGATGGCCTGGTATCAGAAAGTGGATCTGTTTGTCAAGCCGCTGTTCGACCTGCTCCGCCCCATCCCGCCGCTGGCCTGGATTCCGCTTATGATTCTTTGGTTCGGAATCGGGTACAGCGCCAAGGTGGCCGTCATCTTTCTCTCGGCAATGATCGCCTGCGTCGTCAACTCCTACGCCGGCATCAAGCAGACGCGGCAGGTGCATATCTGGGTTGCGCAGGTATTCTCCGCCTCCGATATGGAGATCCTGCTCCGGGTCGCCATTCCCACCGCGTGGCCGATGATCTTTACGGGGCTGAAGACCTCCCTGGGCTCTGCGTGGATGGCGCTGGTGGCCGCCGAGCTGCTGGCCTCCACCAGCGGGCTGGGGTATATGATCCAGATGGCGCGCCAGATGGGACGGGCGGATATGATCATTGTGGGGATGTGCGTCATCGGCGTGATCGGTTCTATGATGAGCGGGCTGCTGGACTTTCTGGCGAAAAAGCTGGTAAAAAGGAGGAAATGATATGGGGCGGAACCGTACAAAAATGAAAGGGCGGCTTTCCCAAAACAAGCGGACGGTTTTATGGGTGCTGCTGTCCTTCTCGTCTCTCCTGCTGCTCTGGCAGGCGGCCTCCCTCTTTTCCCAGGGCCGTTTGCAGATTCCCCCGCCTCTGACGGTCTTTCAGGCGTTTTTTCGGGCGTTTGTCGTCCCAATAGGAAAAAACACCATTCAGGAACACGCAGCGATCAGTCTCTGGCGCGTGCTCCTGGGCTTCAGCGTGGCATCCGTGATCGGCATGGCCATAGGCATTCTGATGGGGCTCTCTGAACCCGCCCGGGCGGTCCTTCAGCCGGTTTTCGAGTTTGTCCGCCCCATCCCGCCGATTGCCTGGATCCCCCTCTCCATCCTCTGGTTCGGCCTGGGAAGCGCGAACAAAATCTTCATCATTTTCATCGCGTCCTTTACCTATGTGACCATAAACTCCTACGAGGGCGCAAGGAATGTGGACCCCCAGCTGATTGGGGCGGCCAGGATGCTGGGCGCGAGCCGGACCCGTATCTTCACGCACATCATCTTTCCCTCCTCCGTTCCCTATATCTTTGCCGGCCTGCAAATATCCCTGGGGGTCAGCTGGGCCGCAGAGGTGGCCGCCGAGATCATCTATTCCCAGAGCGGCGTGGGATGGATCATCACCATGGGGATGAACAACGGAAACTTTACGCAGATTATTGTCGGAATGATCGCAATCGGCGTCATTGGGTATCTTCTCTCAACGCTGATGCGCGCAATAGAAGGGAGGCTGTGCAGATGGAACAGACAGGCAAAGTGATCCTCCGGTGCGAGCAGCTGGGAAAATCCTTCCTTCGTCCGGACGGAGGCCGCCACGAGGTTCTGCGGGATGTGGGCTTTTCCGTGCGGGAAAATGAATTTCTGGTGCTGTTCGGACCGGGACAGTGCGGAAAAACAACCCTGCTGAATCTGCTGGCGGGGCTGGACCTGCCGGACAGCGGGCAGGTGGAAATGGAGGGCGCGCCGGTCAGCGCCCCGGCCCCCAGCCGGGGGGTGGTCTATCAGACCACGGCCCTGTTCCCCTGGATGACCGTATTCGGCAACGTGTCCTTTGGCCCGGCGTCGCAGGGGCTGTCCAAGGCGGAGTGCCGGGAGCGGGCGCAGTATTTTATTGATCTTGTGGGCCTGCAGGGGTTTGAGAACCACTACCCCAACCAGCTCTCCGGCGGCATGCGGCAGCGCGTGGGAATCGCCCGCGCCTACTGCAGCAATCCGAAGATCCTGCTGATGGACGAGCCCTTCGGCCACCTGGACGCCCAGACCCGCTATATGATGGAGGAGGAGCTGATCCGAATCTGGCGGCAGGAGAAGCGCACAGTGGTCTTTGTGACCAATAACATTGAGGAGGCGCTGTATCTGGCCGACCGGCTGCTCCTCTTTGCGGACTGCCCCTCCCATATCCGCCGGGAGTATCCCATTCCTCTCCCGCGCCCGCGGGACTATACGGCGCCCGCGTTTCTGAAGCTGCGCAAAGAGATCACCCATGACATGGGCCCCATAGAGTAAGGAGGTGTTTGCGTGTCAAGGGAACCTAAGGTTACAGTCGAGCACCTGGTGAAACGCTTTGGCGAGCTGCTGGTGCTGGACGACATTTCGTTTGATGTGGCACAGGGGGAGTTTCTGTGCATCGTAGGGCCCACGGGGTGCGGTAAGACGACGTTTTTGAACAGCCTGACGGGCCTGTACGACGTTACTTCGGGCTCGATTAAAATCAACGGCGAGGCCGTTGACCTGAAAAAGCACAGCCTGGCCTATATTTTCCAGGAATATTCCGCAATGCCGTGGCTCACTGTGGAGCAGAACGTCCGCTTCGGCCTCTCGATCAAGCATGCTTCCAGGAAGGAGCAGGAGCGGCAGGCCCGGAAGTATATGGAGCTGGTGGGGCTGTCCCAGTTCAAGGACTACTACCCGGACCAGCTCTCTGCCAGCATGCTGCAGCGGGTCGCAATCGCGCGGGCCTTTGCCACAGAGCCTGAGCTTCTGCTCATGGACGAGCCCTACGGGCAGATGGACATCAAGATGCGCTTCTACTTGGAGGACGAGGTGATCCGCCTCTGGAAGGAGCTGGGG
>OFFM01001737.1_pt1 | contig 11155 bp, 6 predicted proteins | sample 1521401 | NCBI WGS metagenome assembly OFFM01 (sample SAMEA3504118, study PRJEB24116) | mouse gut metagenome | biome: mouse gut; feature: mouse-associated habitat; material: faeces | place: Denmark | collected 2011
CCTGCCGCGCCCGAAGCAGTCGATGGTATTTTCGTGTTACTGCGGATTTAAGACCGCCGACCACAATGGCCAGGTTGGAATTGTGATGTGAATCGACACAGGCTTCACCATGCTTTGGCGGCCTTAAACATCCGACGGGCGCCGATGCACGACCTGCGGCAGCTACAGCCACCATGAGATGCACATGATTGGGCATGACCACGCTGCTTAGAATCTCAGGATAAGGCGGATGGTCGGGCAAGTCGGCGATGGCATCCTTGACGACTTGCCCCAACTCGGTATGGCAGATTTCGCCATTGCTTATGCTCCCGAACATATGGCTCTTATCATGAGTGCATATCGTCACAAAGTAAATGCCATCATTGTAGTCATGCCATTGAGCCCTGAAGGCATGCCGGCAATTGTCGCTGGTCATCTGACGTCGGTATGCCAGGCGCCGTCGCGGCGGTATACCAGGCGCACGCGCACTCCCGGCAGCGAGTCGGCAAGGGCCAGGGCACGGTCGGGCGGCAATACCATGCAGGCGGTGGCCAGAGCGTCGGCCAGGGCGCATGTGGGCGCCTCGACGGTGGCAGCGGCGATGCCGGTGTACACCGCCGACGGGGTCGATGGTGTGGGCCACGATGGTGTCGCCCAATTCGCGGTAGTTGCGGTAATTGCCCGATGTGGCTACTGCGCCGTCGCTTATCTCCAGCACGTCGGTGGGATTGCTGCCGGGAGCCGAGCCTGCTTCGGGAGCCTCAAGGGCGATACGCCACTGCCGGCCGTGCGGATTGCAGCCGCTCGCAGCCACCTCTCCGCCTATCTCCACCATATAGTCGGTGGCGCCGCAGCGTCGCAGCGCCGCGGCCACCCGGTCGACACCGTAGCCCTTTGCCACGGCGGAGAAGTCGAACCGTGTGAGCGGATGCGCCTTGTACAGATCCGACCCGTCGATGCGGCAGCGTGCGATGCCCACGGTGGCCAGGGCGCTGTCGATGGCGGCAAGTGACGGCGGCTCCTCCTCGTCGATATGCGACGGGCCAAACCCCCACAGGTCGACCAGCGGCTGCACCGTGGGGTCGAAGGCGCCCCCCGACGCCGTACTCACCTGCCGTGAGAGCGCAAACACCTCGGCAAACATCGAGTCGACTTCGATGGGACCGTACTCTGCTGTGGCATTGACCCGCGACACGGTCGATGAGGGGTCAAACATCGACAGCGACCGCTCGACCCGCCGCATCTCGGCAAGTATGGTATCGTGCAGGTCACGGTCGGCACGGTAGGTGATATGATAGGTCGTGCCCCACACCGAGCCGGTGGCCCGACGGTATGTGGCGGCCGGGCGACACGATGCGAGCATCAGTACCGCGGCGATGAGCATGAACGTATATCGGCGCATGATTTCGATTTTTATGCAAATTTAATGATTGTATGTAAGCCGAGCCACGCCAAAAAGCGTTATTTTTGCGACAAACACCAAAATTACATAGCGACATGAAAAAGTCTTATATCTTTCTGGCACCCGGCTTTGAGGAAGTCGAGGCCTTGGCGACGGCCGATGTGATGCGCCGCGCCGGCATGGAGGTATCGGTAGTGGCCGTGGCCGATGGCACGGCTGTGACCGGCTCCCACAATCTCACGGTCGTGACCGACATGATGCTGGCCGACGCTGACCTCTCCGACGCCGACTGGCTCATATTCCCGGGCGGTATGCCCGGCGCGCAGAATCTCCACGACGACGCCACTCTGATGGACGCACTCCGCGCCCACGCCGCCCGCGGCGGCCGCTACGCCGCCATCTGCGCGGCTCCGGCGGTGGTGCTGGCGCAGGCCGGTCTGCTCGAGGGCAAGCAGGCTACGTGCTACCCGGGATTTGAGGAACTGCTGCAGCGGGGCGGCGCCTCCTATGTGAGCGACCGCCGCGCCGTGACCGACGGCAACGCTGTCACGGCCAACGGCCCGTCGTCGGCCATCGACTTCGGCCTGGCCATCGTGCAGGCCACGCTCGGCGACGGCGCGGCCCAGTCAGTAGCCGACGGGATGCTCTGCTGACCCATCGCCCCGGCGACATGGAAAATCGCCCGCTGTCTTTTGATGACAGCGGGCGATTTCATATTGCTGTGCCGCGGATTACTCGTCGGCAGTGGATTTCTCGGCGTAGTCTTTGAGCAGGCGATCTTGCACGTCGGCAGGCACGAGCTCATAGGCGGCAAACTTCATGGTAAACGAGGAGCGGCCGCCGGTGATGGAGCTGAGCGCGGTCGAGTACGACGACATCTCTTTCAGAGGCACCTTGGCCTGAATCTTCTCGAAACCATTTTCGCTCGACATGCCCATGATGATGGCGCGGCGGCCCTGCAGGTCGCTCATCACATCGCCCATCACGTCGCCGGGCACGAGCACCTCCACGTCGTAGACGGGCTCGAGCACCTTGGGGTTGGCGTTGCGGAAGGCCTCGGAGAAGGCATTGCGGCCGGCCAGGCGGAAGGAGATTTCATTGGAGTCTACCGGGTGCATCTTACCGTCGTAGATACATACACGCACATCGCGGGCATATGAGCCGGTGAGCGGGCCTTGCTCCATGCGATCCATCAGACCCTTGACGATGGCCGGGATGAAGCGGGCGTCGATGGCGCCTCCGACGATACAGTTGCACACCACGAGCTTGCCGCCCCATGCCAGAGGTATCTCCTGGGTGTCGCGCACGCTCATCTTGAACTCCTGATTGCCGAAGCGGTATGTGTCGGGCGCGGGCATACCCTCGCTGTACGGCTCCACTATGAGATGCACCTCGCCAAACTGGCCGGCGCCGCCGCTCTGCTTCTTGTGGCGGTAATCGGCGCGGGCGGCGCGGGTGATGGTCTCGCGGTAGGGGATGCGGGGCTCGTCAAATACGATGGGCAGCTTGTCGTTGTTCTCGACACGCCACTTGAGGGTGCGCAGATGAAACTCGCCCTGGCCCGACAGTATTGTCTGCTTGAGCTCCTTGCTCTGCTCGACTATCCAGGTGGGGTCTTCCTCGTGCATGCGGGTGAGGATGGCGTTGAGCTTCTCGGCGTCGCTCTCGGTGACGGGGCGCACGGCGCGCTGATACTTGGGCGCGGGATAGCGCACGATGTCAAACTCCCAGTCGCAGCCCTTCTGGTCGAGGGTATTGCCGGTGCGCACGTCCTTGAGCTTGACGGTGGCGCCGATATCGCCGGCGAGCAGGGTGTCGACGGGTGTCTTGATCTGGCCGCACACACAGTAGAGTTGGGCCAGGCGCTCGCGTGAGCCGCGGGTCACGTTTTCGAGGTCGGTACCGGCCTTGAGGGTACCGCTCATTACCTTGAAGTAGTTGACCTCGCCGATATGGGGCTCGACTGTGGTCTTGAACATGAATATGCTCAGCGGGCCGTCGGGGTCGGGCTTGACTTCCTCGCCGGCGGTATTGACCGGGGCGGGCATGTCGTCGACAAAGGGCACCACATTGCCCAGGAACTCCATCATGCGGCGCACACCCATGTCTTTGGCGGCGCTCACCACAAACACCGGGTATATCGAGCGGTCGATGAGGCCCTTGCGGATGCCCAGACGCAGCTCATCCTCGGTGAGATGCTCCTCCTCAAAGAATTTTTCCATGAGGCCCTCGTCGTTTTCGGCGGCGGCCTCCACCAGGGCGCGGTGCAGCTCCATGGCATGATCCATCTGGTCGGCCGGGATGTCCTCGACAGTGGGAGTACCGCCGTCGGGGCCCCAGGTGAGCTTTTTCATGAGCAGCACGTCGATGAGCGAGTTGAAGCCGGGGCCGCTCACGAGAGGATACTGCACCAGAGTGACACGCGGGCCAAATACCTCGCGCATCTGCTCCACGACGTTTTCAAAGTCGGTCTTCTCGCCGTCCATCTGGTTGAGGGCGAAGATTACGGGCTTGTCAAGCGAGGTGGCGGTGCGGAATATATTCTGTGTGCCGACTTCGACGCCATACTGGCCGTTGATGACTATCACGCCCGTATCGGTCACGCTCAGGGCTGTCACGGCATTGCCCACGAAGTCGTCGGCGCCCGGGCAGTCTATCACGTTGAGCTTCTTATTGTTAAACTCGGCATAGAATACGGTCGAGAATACCGAGTAGCCGTATTCCTTCTCCACGGGGAAATAGTCGCTGACCGTCGACTTGGCCTCGACGGTACCGCGGCGTTTTATCACGCCACACTCGTAGAGCATTGCTTCTGCGAGCGTGGTCTTACCCGAGCCTTTGCTACCAAGCAAGGCTATGTTTTTGATTTCGTGCGAGTTGTATGTTTTCATGCTATAAGGGTCTTTTGAGCCGGGGGTGAGGGGAGCCGGCTTTCACGGCCGCAATTTACATAAACACGCCGAAAAACGACCAAAACTACGATATGTTGTGCAGCAGTTTTACAATTTTTTCAGCCGCGGGGCAGGAGCTCAAAGGTATCGACATATATTTCGGTGACGGTACGCTTGATGGCATTGCGGTCTTCCCAGTGGCGCGTGCGCAGGCGTCCCTCGATGAGCAGACGGCTGCCTTTGCGTATGTATTTCTCGGCAAAGGCGGCGGCGGAGTCCCACATCACTATATTGTGCCACTCGGTGAGCTCGGGTATACGCGCGCCGTCGGGGCCGGTATGGGCCGGCTCGCGGGTGGCGAGCGAAAACTCTGCCACCTGGCGCGTCTGCACAAAGCGGATGCGCGGGTCCTGACCGGCAAATCCGCAGAGTATCACCTTATTCATGCGACGAGGCTATCAGACCGGCTATCACGGCCGGGGTAAATCCGGCCGCCTCCATGGCATTGAGTCCGCGGATGGTGGTGCCGCCGGGGGTGGTCACGCGGTCTATCTCGGCCTCGGGGTGAGGCGTGGGCTCCTGCATCAGTATGGCGGCGGCCCCGCTCAGCGTGGCGGCAATGGCACGGGTGGCCACCGCGGGGTCGAAGCCCATCTGCACGGCACCCTCGGCCGCAGCCCTCACGTATCGCATGGCATAGGCGATGCCGCATGAGCACAGGGCTGTCGCGGCGCCCATCAGCCGCTCCTCTATCACGGTCACCTGCCCCATCACCTCCATATCGGCCACGAGCATGGCACGCGAGTCTGCGGGCACGTCGGCGGCAAAGGCGGCAAAGGTCATCGACGCGCCCAGCCGCAGCGCGGTGTTGGGCATGAGACGGGCGGCGAAAGTGCCTGCGGGGAGATGCGACTGCACCTCGGCCAGGCTCATGGCGGGCGAGAGGGTGGCCACCACGGCAGCGGCAGCGAGAGCCGGAGCGGCCGCATCGAGCACGGCGGCGGTGGCTGCCGGCGGCACGGCCACGATCACCAGTTGCGCGCCGGCCACGGCCGCGGCCGGATCGGTAGTGAGGCGTATACGCGGCTCGTCGCCGGCCGCGGCTTTGAGCCTGGCCATATCGCGGGCCGAGAGGCATACGTCGTATCCGGCGCCGGCGAGCCGCTGCGCCATTGGGGCGCCCATGCGTCCGGCGCCAAGTATAGCTATGGTATGTGTGGAGGTCATCATCTCAGAAATTTGGGTGGGAGGATAAACACGCCCAGCGACAGTCCGAAGCGCCAGTGGTCGCCGGGAGAGGTGGTGTAGGAGGCGTAGCCCGACAGGGTGCCGACCGGAAAACGGTAACTCACGGCCGCCTCGGCCCATACCTCGGGGTCGCTCAACGGCCGGCCGCGGCCGGCCACATCGGCCACGGTATTGCCGGTGATACGGCGCACGGGCAGGAACCCGTATGCACCGACACGCGCCGACAGCGACTCATTGTAGCGGTACACGGGCACGACGCCTGCCGCGATAAACGAGAAGGCGCGCAGCGCCGGATTAAACGAGCCGGCCGCCGAGGGTGTCGGCGTATACTCGGGCGCGGCGGCGACCGATGCGCCATAGGTGGGCGAGAGGCCGCGGGTGCTCAGGAGCATGTCGCTCTCGAGGCCCAGCGAGAAGTGGCGGCCACACTCTATATAGTTGCGGGTACGCAGCTCGCTCTGGAGCCACCGCTCGTCGCGACGCCCGCGCGGATGGTCGGGGCGGTGGAGGGTGCTGTGACCGAGCAGCCCCATGCCGCTGAGCATGTAGGAGTGGCCCGATGTGGGATATCCCTGGTCGTCGAGGGTATTTGACGAGTAGCGCAGCAGGGCCTGGCCGAGGGCATAGTCGGAGTGATTGCGGCCGAGGCGGTAGCTGTCGGCCGAGCTGTCGCGGAAGTAGCTGTCGCGGAGCCAGCCGTAGCCCACAGCGGCGGTGAGCTTGCCCACACGCCCCGTGGCCACACTCCAGCCGAGACGGGCAAAAATCTGTCTGTCGATGAGGAAGGTCGGACTGCGGTCTTCAAAAAACAGCCGCTCGCCCTGGGTATACCGTGTGCGCGACACCACCGCGGCAAACTCCAGCGCCGACGGCAGCGGCGTGTGCAGGAAGAGGCGGCCGCCGAGCCGAGCCGCCATCACACTCTGGCCGAGCCAGCCGCTGAGCGAGGCGTCGAGGCTGCTGAAGCTCATCGAGGAGAATCCGGCCGAGGCATACAGGAAACTGTTGGCACTCGAGGTGATGTATCCGCCCACGCCGAGGCGGAAACGGCTCTTGACCGCAGCGCGCATACGCAGCGCAAACAGCCCCGTGGAGTCGCAGTACGGCGCCTGCACCGACAGGTCGGCGAGCTTGCCCGACGATATGGCTCGGTAATAGGCATCGCGGGCGCGGCCGATGCCGATGGTGTCGCATCCGCGCCGCGGGTGGAAGAGGTATCGCAGGTAGTCATTCTGCCGCGGAGTGCCGCCGCTGACTTCCACCGAGCCAAAGCGGGTATAAGGGTAGCGCGCGCGGAAAGCGTCGCGCCGCAGCCGGCGCACCTCGGGCGACGTGCGCCCGGGTATGCGGGTCTTCAGAGAGTCCATCACGGCCAGGGCGTGCTCATAGCCGATACGGTATATCTCGCGCGCCTTGGGAAAATCGAGTAGCCCGAATTGCCGCAGGTCGATATGCAGCTTCATGCCGCGCCGCGGGGGCAGATTGTAGTCGGCTCGCTGTATCACCAGATTTTCCAGCTGATCCATCAGCGAGTATTGCGGGCCGGGAGTCGGGGTATTGACCGTGACGCCGAATATCACGTCGGGGGCAAAGTCGCGGAGCATCACATCGACCGGAAAATTGTCGTAGATACCGCCGTCGTAGAGCAGAGCCGAGTCTATCTCGGTGGGCTGAAACACTATCGGAAACGACATCGACGCGCGTATGGCATCGCCGAGGCTGCCGCCGCGCAGTACCTTCATGCGCCGGGCGTCGATGTCTGAAGCCACGCAGCGGAAGGGCACCATGAGCCTGTCGAAGTCGCCACCGCACGCGGCCGTGGCCGGCGCAAACAGCTCCATGAATGCAAAATTCATCGGCAGCGGCGATATGAGCGATGCCGGCACCTTGGGGCCGGGCTTGGGGCCGATGGGCACGTTGATCATCACGGGCGACGGCTCCTCGCGGTTGAAGTAGAAGGTAAGGTCGGGGTCGATGCGACCCGTGCTCCAGTAGCCGAAGTCGCGCGACAGTATGAGGTCGAGCATCTCGGCCGGGGTGTAGCCCATCGCATACAGGCCGCCGACGATGGCGCCCATCGAGGTGCCGGTCACGTAGTCGATGGGGATATCGTTGTCTTCGAGGGCCTGTATCACACCGATATGGGCGATACCCTTGCTGCCACCGCCGCTGAGCACAAGCCCCACGCCGGAGCCGGCGGCCGCCGTGGCCGCGCCGGCGATAAATATCACCAGAGAGGAGAGCCAGCGCCGCATGGTCAGGCCGGATTAAGGTCGCCGGGCACGGTACGCTCGGGCTCGGCCATATATGAGTCTTTGAATCCCAGGAAGTAGAGCACTCCGTCAATACCGATGGTCGATATCGATTGCGAGGCGGTCTGCTTCACGCGCGGCTTGGCATGGAAGGCGATGCCGAGGCCGGCAGTGGTGAGCATGGGCAGGTCGTTGGCGCCGTCGCCCACGGCGATGGTCTGCTGTATGTCGATATTCTCAAACTGCGCTATGAGCCGCAGCATCTCGGCCTTGCGGCGACCGTCGACGATGTCGCCCAGATAGCGGCCGGTGAGCTTGCCGTCGACAATCTCGAGATTGTTGGCATACACGTAGTCGAAGCCGAATTTCTGCTTGAGATAGTTGCCGAAGTATGTGAATCCGCCCGAGAGTATGGCGGTCTTGTAGCCGGTGCGCTTGAGCACTCGCATCATGCGCTCGACCCCCTCGGTGATGGGCAGCGACTCGGCAATCTCGCGCATCACGCTCTCGTCGAGCCCCTTGAGCAGGCTCACCCTGCGGCGAAATGACTCGCAGAAGTCAATCTCGCCTCGCATGGCCTGCTCGGTGATGGCGCTCACCTCGGCGCCCACCCCGGCCCGCTCGGCAAGCTGGTCGATACACTCGGTGCCGATGAGCGTTGAGTCCATGTCGAAGCATACCAGGCGGCGGCAGCGGCGAAATACATTGTCTTCCTGCAGCGATATGTCGAGCTCCTCGTCGGCGGCTATCTCCATGAAGCGCTGCTGCATCTGGCTGCGCGAGCGGGGATTGCCGCGCACGCTGAACTCTATGCATGCCTTCGACATGGGCAGCTCGTCGTCGGCCAGCGGAGTGCGGCCGGTGAGGCGCTGTATGGCGTCGATATTGAGCCCCTGGCCGGCGATGACATCGCTCACCAGGGCGATGTGGCTCGCCGTGATGCGGCGGCCAAGGGTGGTGATGATCCAGCGGCCCTTGCCTTGGCGGCCCACCCACTCCTCGTATGCCTCGGGAGTGATGGGGGTGAAGCGCACCTTCACATTGAGCTCATAAGCCTTGAAGAGCATTTCCTTCATGATCTCGCCCGAGGCGGAGTCGTCGGTGCGGATGAGTATGCCCAGCGACAGATAGTGGTGGATATCGGCCTGGCCGATGTCGAGGATGCGGGCGCCGTTGCGCGCAAGTATTTCGGTGAGCGCCGAGGTCACGCCCGGGCGGTCAAAGCCGGAGATATTTATCAGGATTAGCTCGAGTTTCTTCATAGCGTGGCAAAAGTAGCAAAAAAAGCGCAGGCGGCAAAGTTTACTTTTGCCGCCTGCTGTAGGTCATTTGTCGGTCTGCGCGGGTTTGAGCCACTTGTCAAACCAGCGGAAGAAGAGCCGCTGCCACATCACGGCATTCTGCGGCTTGAGTATCCAGTGATTCTCGTCGGGATAGATGACCATCTCGGCGGGTATGCCGCGCAGCTTGGCGGCATTGAAGGCGGCCATGCCCTGCGAGGCGAGGATGCGGTAGTCGTACTCGCCGTGGGAAATCATGATGGGGGTGGTCCAGCGGTCGACAAAGCGGTGGGGCGAGTTGGCAAAGGTGCGCTGCGCCACGGCATTGTCTTTCTCCCAGTAGGCGCCGCCCATATCCCAGTTGGCAAACCACATTTCCTCCGTCTCCAGATACTGCGCCTCCATGTTGAAGATGCCGGCGTGGGCGAGCAGGGCGGCAAAGCGACCGTCGTGGTTGCCTGCGAGCCAGTAGATGGAAAAGCCGCCGTAGCTGGCGCCGGTGGCGCCGATGCGGGCGGGGTCGATGTAGGAGGCGTTGGCCTTCATGTAGTCGACCGCGGCGAGGTAGTCGCGCATGTTCTGGCCGGGATAGTCCTTGGAAATCTGCTCCTCCCACTCGGTGCCGAATCCCGGCACACCGCGGCGGTTGGGCGCGATCATCACATAGCCGTTGGAGGCCATCAGGGCAAAATTCCAGCGGTAGCTCCAGATTTGGCTTACCGACGACTGCGGGCCGCCCTGGCAGTAAAGTATCGCGGGGTATTTGCGCGAGGCGTCGAAGCGCGGCGGACGTATCTCCCAGGTGAGCATCTGCTTGCCGTCGGTGGTGGGCACCATATGGCGCTCTACGGTGGGCATGTCGAGCTGGGCAAAGATGGCGCCGTTGACATCGGTGAGGGCCTTCACGGCTGCGGCGCCCTTCTTGCGGGGCTTGGTGACGGAGTAGATTTCGTTGGGGCGCAGCATGGAGTGCTGCATGGTGATGACGGTACGCTCGTCGACGGGACTGAGCGAGGTGAAGTCGGCCTGCTGCTCGGCCACGGTGGCTACGGCGCCGCTCTTGGCGTCTATCTCAAATACGGGAGCCACACCGTCTTTGTAGGCGATAAACCACAGCGAGCGTCCCGAGGGATTCCAGGCAAACTCCTCGATGGTGTAATCCCACGCGGCGGTGAGGTCGGTCTTGACGGCGGTGCGGCAGTCGAGCAGCATGAGGCGGTTTTTGTCGGCTTCGTAGCCGTCGCGCTCCATGCTCAGCCAGGCCAGATAGTTGCCGTCGGGCGAGAATGCGGGTGCGGTGTCGTATCCCATCATGCCCTCGGTGAGATTGCGGGTCTCGCCGGTCTCGAGGCTGTAGAGATAGAGGTCGGAGTTGGTCGACACGGCATACTCCAGGCCGGTCTTCTTGCGCGACACATACACGAGCATCTGCTCGCCGGGGTGCCAGGCAAAGGATTCCGAGCCGCCGAATGGCTTCATGGGCGCCTCAAAGGGCTCGTCGGCCATGATGTCTTTGATATTGACCACCTCGCGGCCGGTGTAGTCGCCCACAAAGGGGTGAGGTATCTCGGTGACCCACTCGTCCCAATGCTTGTACATGAGGTCGTCGACCACGCGGCCGGTGGCCTTGGGCAGGTCGGGGTAGATGTCCTGTGCGGTGCGGGCATACTTTACGTTGCCGATGAGCACCACCTTCTTGCCCGAGGGCGAGAAGAGAAATCCGCTCACGCCGCCCTCGAGGCTGCTCACCTGTCGGCGGTCGCTGCCGTCGGCGCCCATCACCCACAGCTGGGGAGTGCCCTCGCTGCCGGGGTAGATAAAGGCTATCGAGCGGCCCTGCTCGATCCATACGGCCGAGTTTTCGCTCTTGGGGGTAGTGGTGATGCGGGTCTGTGCCGAGCCGTCGACATCCATCACCCACAGCTCGCGGTTGGAGGTATTCTGCTCAAGGCTCTCGTAGGAGATGCCGTAGAGCACCTTGCGGCCGTCGGGCGACACGCGGGGCTCGCTCACACGGCCCAGCGCCTCGAGGGCATCTATATCAAAAATACCCGTGGTGCTGTGAAAGTCGGGGCGCTCTATCAGGGGCGCCTCAGCGTCGGG
>OFFM01001740.1_pt1 | contig 11148 bp, 8 predicted proteins | sample 1521401 | NCBI WGS metagenome assembly OFFM01 (sample SAMEA3504118, study PRJEB24116) | mouse gut metagenome | biome: mouse gut; feature: mouse-associated habitat; material: faeces | place: Denmark | collected 2011
ACGAAGAACATTCCTCAAATGCCGAATTGCCAATAGTCGTTAGTCCATCTGGAAGCTTGACTGATTTTAGCGAGGAGCATCCATAAAATGCCGAATTGCCAATGGTTGTCAGTCCATCTGGAATATTAATTGATGTTAACGAAGAACATTCCTCAAATGCCGAATTGCCAATAGTCGTTAGTCCATCTGGAAGCTTGACTGATTTTAGCGAGGAGCATCCATAAAATGCCGAATTGCCAATGGTTGTCAGTCCATCTGGAATATTAATTGATGTTAACGAAGAACATTCCTCAAATGCCGAATTGCCAATAGTCGTTAGTCCATCTGGAAGATTAATTGATGTTAGCGAAGAGCATCCTTTAAAGGCTTCTCCTCCTATTTTCGTTACGCTCTTAGGAATGTTTATTGATGTCAGAGATTTAAGATCTGCAAAATCAGAGTATCCAATTTGTTCTAATCCATCAGGAAGGATAATTGTGGTTAAATTTGTACAACCAGCAAAAGGATGATTACAAATTTTTGATACTGTATTTGGTATTTCAATTGAAATTAGGTCATTATGTCCGCTGAAACCTCTTGCGAGGGCTCTTAGGATGTAGTTACAGCCGTCAATTGTGACAGATCGGTAAAGTTTCACTTTGCCGCCAAGTGACAGTTTTAATTCGTATTCGTCTACACCTACTGCCTCAAGGTGAGTGTCGACTATCCTATATTTCACATGGTTGAGGTAGAATGTGGTTTTTGAATCTGATTCCCATTTGAATGGTACGCCAGTGGAGGTTGTGCCGTCGGGATTGATTGTTACATCAAGGTTCTTGTCTTCGTTTTCTCCTGGGGCAGGAGTGTCAGGTTCGTCAGGTTTGTCAGGGTTCTCGGAGTTCTCGACATCCGGTTTCTGAGGGGTGTCGGGTGTCACAGGGTCATCCTTCTCGCAGGAGGCGAGGCTAAAGACGAGGGTTGCGATAAGCGGCAGGATAAAGTATCTTTTCATGTTGTCTTTGGTCGTTGACCACTCCCCGGTCAGCGGTTTTAACGGTGGAAAAAAGAAAAGCGCGGGAGTCTGTACTTGTCACCGTCCCACTTATCGAGGCTTCTCGCATTGCCCTTAGTCATCGGACGGCAACACCAGAAGCCCACGCTTATATGCAGATAGCTCCCGACAGAGCATACCTAATGCTCTATCGGGTGCGATATATACATATCCACGGGCGTCAGATGCCGCCTTATTCCTGACGACTAATTGAAATTTTGCGAGAATTCCGATAAGTCAAGAACAAGCGCGTCGTAACGCTTTCACTAATAAAAATCAGCTAACCCTTCCCCCAAACCCCGGACCGGGGCTTCCGGAAACGGTCTGCCTTGCAAATTTATGAATTCCAGCGGATATCTCCAAATCTGCAATTCATTATTAATGTTCTGTAAACGAATTTAATCGATTGTGTTGAATTATTCTATTTCCATACAAGCCCCTGTAGCAAGATATAGATTAATCACTTTCAAAAGGGATAATTTGAAGAAAATATCCCTTTTGAAAGTGATTATTTTGAACTATTTGATAAAGTGAGATGATATAGAATATGGGAATATCGTGCCGCTTTGGCAATTCGGACTGAATTATTAGAGTTGGTTATGGTATGGCAGTCGGATTCAGGGGGCGGAGGGATATGCCGAGACGGTCGATATGGTCGGTGAGGGCTGGATTGGTTATGGCTGAATAGCGTACGATGTCAACGCAATAGGGCAGCATGGAATCTTCTATCTGCATGATGATACTGATCATGTCCTGATGCGAAACTCCCTCTCCTATCAATGCTATGTCGATGTCGGAAAACGGTTTGAATGTTCCTTTGGCTCTCGATCCGAATATCCTTGCATCCTCAACCGTGGGTATGGAGAATATAATCTGTCTCAGCAGAGAGATGTTCTCTGCTGACAAGCCTGTTGTTTTCTCCAGCTCCTCAGATTTCATATTTGCGTATTGATTTTAGATGAAGGATTGCATCGTTCGTTCAAATTCGCGGAAGAGCGGGAGATAGACCATAATAACATTGTCATATATTATGCCAGCCTCGGATTCATCGTAGGCGTGGCTTGTTATGTTGCGGTCTGTGATTGAATTCATCCACCTGGAGTCTGATATGAGTCCGAGTTTAAGGGCTGTTCTGAAAGCGTCTCTCGATCCCATTATCCCTTCCGTGCCTTGATATTCAAGATAGTCTTTTATGACTTTCCATGCCAGCTCCTGTGTGAATTCAAAGCGTTGCAGAAGCCCCTCCTTAAGAAGCTGAATTGATTCCTTTGGTATCGGTGAAGCATCAGCCTCGCTTACTATTTCTCCTGCCTCGGCAAGGCGTGCCAAAGCATTCCGGAAATTATTGAACCGCTGAATCCACCTTATATCCTTTGAATCTTCCATGCAAATGTTATTATGTTTTACAAATTTAATCAAATACACCGGATTTTCAAAAAACGGTGTATTTGATTTTTCTTTTACCGGGCTGCGGTGCGACCTTCGTAGTAGTTGATAAAGGCTTTGTTGACCAGGCTGTTGCCGCCGGGGGTGGGGTAGTCGCCGGTGAAATACCAGTCGCCCGGATGGTCGGGTATTGCCTTGTGCATCTCCCCTACCGTCTGATATACAATCTCTATCTCCGCATGTGTGCCTTCCGGTGTCAGCAGTTCGGCGATCTTTGCCGCAACCTCTTTATCGGAGAAAGGCGCGTAGATCTCTTTCACATAATTCTTGATCTCCTCTTTCGGGAGCTCATCCTGAGCCTTGCAGCGGTGGTAGACGCTGTCGATGACATATCGCATACCGCGTTCCTCCAAAAGCGCCATAGCGGCCTTAAAAGCGATGAATTCACCCATGCGCGACATGTCTATGCCGTAGCAGTCGGGGAAACGTACCTGCGGAGAACTGGATACTATCACCATCTTGCGCGGATGCAGGCGGTCGAGGATGCGTATGATTGACTGTCGCAGCGTTGTGCCGCGCACGATGCTGTCATCTATTACCACAAGGTTGTCGCCGGGACGTATCGAGCCGTATGTGATGTCGTAGACATGCGCCGCAAGGTCATCGCGGGTGCTTCCTTCAGCTATGAATGTGCGCAGCTTGATATCTTTCAATGCTACTTTCTCCTTGCGTACGCGTCTGCGGAGAATGTGGGCGATGTTGTCATCGGTGAGATTTCCTGAGGCGGAAAGATGTTGGATATCGGAAATCTTGCTCTTGATGAGATGATCTTCGATACCCTCTACGAGACCGAAGAACGCCACTTCCGCGGTGTTGGGGATAAATGAGAATACGGTGTTGTCTATGTCATGGTCAACAGCCTCAAGCACTTGCCCGACAAGCCTGTGTCCAAGGTTCTTGCGTTCACGGTAAATGTCGTAATCGGAGCCGCGCGAGAAGTATATCCTCTCGAAACTGCAGCGGGCGTTGGCACCCTGCGGCAGTATGCGGTCGAGACGTGCGGAGCCGTCACGGTCAACGATTATAGCCTCTCCGGGCTGTAGCTCCCTGACATCTGCCAGCTGGAGATTGAAGGCGGTCTGTATCACCGGTCGCTCGCTTGCCACCACAACAATCTCCTCATCCTTGTAGTAGAAAGCCGGACGGATACCGTGAGGATCGCGCATGGCGAACATATCGCCATTGCCTACGATGCCGCATATCACGTAGCCTCCGTCCCACGACGGAGCGCAGCGTTTCAGGATATTTGTCACATTGAGGTCACGCGCTATCCCCTCGGAAAGATCAAGAGCGGTGCGCCCTGCATTCTTATGGATTTCGAATAGACGCTCGTTCTCACGGTCCAAGGCGTGTCCGAGCTGTTCAAGCAGTAGGAATGTATCGGCATAGAGGCGGGGATGCTGTCCGGTACTGATTATGGAGTTGAAGATTTCATCGACGTTGGTCATGTTGAAATTTCCGCAAAGCAGCAAGTTTCGCGAGCTCCAGTTATTGCGACGCATGAAAGGGTGGACGTAATTTATGCCCGAACGACCGGTAGTGCTGTAACGCAGATGACCCATGTAAACCTCTCCGAGGAAAGGGAGATATTCGGTGTCGACGCCATCGGAAGCCGCCATTTCCAGGTCATCGTGCACTTCTGCGAAGATCCGGCTGATCGCATCAGAACCTAAGGCACGTTTACGGAAGATATATTCCTGCCCCGGAGGTGTGTTTAGTTTCACGCAACCGATTCCCGCAGCCTCCTGCCCACGGTTGTGCTCCTTCTCCATGATGAGGTAGAGTTTGTTCAGCCCGTAGAATTCCGAGCCATACTTTTCCTTGTAATACGACAGGGGTTTGAGCAGGCGTATCATCGCCACGCCACACTCATGCTTGATCAGTTCCATCAGTGCAAGTTTGAAAATGCAAAATTAATCAACACCCTCCGTTCCTGCAAAATCATATAGTAAAAAAATGCTTGGAGATTCTAAAATTTCTTGGCAACAGCCCAGTATCTAATGAATTTTTGATTCTCAGGCGGTTTTATAGGTGCGTGATATATCTGTAATAATCTAATTAGCAATTGAATATGGAGTTTATCTACAACTCGGCATTTTGGCGTGAAATAGAATTGTAAAAGGTGATTTTTCGGCTTTCATCTTAAATTTTGTCAAGATTGTTGAGTTATACGGGTTTTTTATTATTTTTGTAAAGATTATCAGTGACACCCCGGTTTTGACTTCCCCTATGAGTCGGAGGTCAAGATTGAGGTGTGTCTGTGTTTTTAATTCTCATATAATTTCAGGTGCTGAACAGGCACGCATAAATATGATTGAATTCATGACGGAGGGGGTGGAGATGCCCCGGCTCGATTTCGACAAGGTGAGACGATGGATAGCGTTGGTTGTTTCCAACCATGGCTATACAGTCGGCAACCTTACATATTGCTTCTGTGATGACGAGTATATTCTGGAGACCAACCGAAAGTTTCTTCAGCATGATTATTATACCGACATCATCACTTTCGATTATACCCGTCGCGATAGGGTCGGGGGTGACATGGTTATCTCGCTCGATACCGTGGCTTCAAATGCGGAGCAGATCGGTGTGACGTATGATAGCGAGTTGCTTCGTGTAATCATCCACGGTGTTCTCCATCTTTGTGGTATAGATGATAAGGGACCGGGGGAGAGAGAGGTAATGGAAGCTGAGGAGAATAAGGCTCTTTCGATTTATAAAGATTTAAGATGAGATTCGATTTCGATGTCATAGTGGTCGGAGGTGGCCACGCTGGATGTGAGGCTGCCGTGGCGGCTGCACGTCTGTCTGCCTCTACTTTGCTGATAACCAAGGATATGAACCGTATCGCGCAAATGTCCTGCAATCCTGCTATTGGAGGAATAGCCAAGGGGCAGATTGTCAGAGAGATAGATGCACTTGGCGGTCAGATGGGTATTGTGGCAGACAAGACGGCGATACAGTTCCGCATGCTGAATCGCTCCAAAGGTCCGGCGGTGTGGAGTCCGCGTGTGCAGAGCGATCGTGCAAAATATATTGACGCATGGCGTGAGGTGATCGACAATACCCCCAACCTCTCTGTTTTTCAGGATACTGTAACTGAATTTATCTTTAATGAGGATAATTCGGAAGGTGAAAGAAAACTTGAGATTGCGGGTGTCCGCACGTCGCTTGGTGTTGAATTTCACGCCCGTCAAGTGGTGTTGACCGCCGGTACTTTCCTCAATGGCATAATGCATTTTGGACCTACTCAGATTGAGGGAGGACGTATATCGGAGGATTCCTCAAAGGGTCTTACAGAGCAGCTGAAAGGTATCGGATTCCGTACTGACAGAATGAAAACCGGCACCCCTGCCCGTATTGACGGACGCTCAATCAACTTTGCTTTGGCAGAGGAGCAGACGGGAGATCTCGGAGATTTCCATAAGTTCTCGTTTCTGCCGGATGTGAAGCGCGTGCTTAAGAATCGTTCCTGCTGGATAGTCCATACCAATCCCGAGGTGCATGCTGTGCTAAATGACAACCTTGCCGATTCGCCTCTTTATAATGGTCAGATAAAAAGTATCGGTCCGCGTTATTGTCCGAGTATCGAGACAAAGATTGTCACATTTTCCGATAAGGAGAGTCATCAGCTTTTCCTCGAACCGGAAGGTGAGACCACTGAAGAATATTACATCAACGGCTTCTCCAGTTCTCTTCCGTGGAAGGTTCAGATGGATGCTCTCCAGCTTGTACCGGCTCTCGCGGATGTGCAGTTCTATCGTCCGGGTTATGCAATCGAATATGACTTCTTTGATCCGACACAGCTTGGTCATGATCTTCAGACACGACTTGTCGAAGGTCTATACTTCGCCGGTCAGGTTAATGGAACCACAGGATATGAGGAAGCTGCCGCACAGGGTCTGATGGCGGGTCTGAATGCTGCTCGCAGGAGTGTAGGAAAAACTCCGCTCGTTTTGGGTAGGGAGCAGGCATATATCGGAGTGCTTATCGATGATCTTGTCACCAAAGGTGTTGATGAGCCGTATCGTATGTTTACATCCCGTGCAGAATATCGCATACTGTTGCGTCAGGATGATGCCGACATGCGGTTGACTCCGATCGGATATGAATATGGCCTTGCCTCGGCTGAACGATATGAGGCGATGCTTTCGAAGAAGGAACAAAGAGACAAATTGATCTCTTTCTGCGAATCGTTCTTGGTGAAAGGCACAGACGAGATGAACCGTTTCCTTGAGGAGAACGGCACCACGCGTCTTAATGCCTCTTTGCGTCTTGTTGAGCTGGTGAAGCGTCCGCAACTGTCGATTCTGAAATTATCCGAGGCTTTGCCGAAATTGAGAAAAGAGATTTCTGCGATAGAGGAGACAAGAAGGGATGAGATTGTCGAGGCTGCGGAAATCTTGATTAAATATGGGGGATATATTCTGCGGGAGCGTGAGCTTGCAGAGAAGCAGACCCGTCTTGAATATGTCAAGATTCCGGATTCAATGAATTTCGAGGAATTGAATGCTCTCTCTACCGAGGCGCGTCAGAAACTGACGCGACAGCGCCCTGCGACTATAGGACAGGCGTCAAGAATCCCCGGTGTCTCTCCGGCGGATATAAACGTTCTTCTGCTGCTTTTGGGGCGATGAGGGTAGCTAATGAAAAGTTAATGTTCCACGTGGAACAATTTAAAGCGATAAGACAAATAATCAACAATTTATAATACAAAGGTTATGATGGAAATTGAAGATCTTAAATCGATCATCCGGGATGTTCCCGACTTCCCTTCAAAGGGTATTCTCTTCCGTGACTTGACAACAATGATCAAGGATGGTGAGGCTCTCCATATCACAGGTAAGGCTCTTGCCGATCTTTACCGTGACAAGGGCGTGACTAAGGTTGTGGGTATCGAATCACGCGGTTTTATCGGTGGCTCGATAATGGCGTATGAACTCGGCTGCGGTTTTGTTCCTGCAAGAAAACCGGGCAAATTGCCTGCCGTTACAATTAAGAAGGCATACGCGAAGGAATACGGTGTCGATACAATCGAGATGCATAGCGATGCAATCAACGAGAATGATGTGGTGGTTCTCCACGATGACCTCCTTGCCACAGGCGGTACAATGCGTGCCTGCTATGATCTGGTAAAATCGATGAATCCGAAGAAAGTATATATAAATTTCATCGTAGAGCTTACGGATCTCAACGGTCGCGCGGCATTGCCGGAGGATTGCGAGATCACATCTCTGCTCAAATATTAAATTGATTCACTTACGCAAAATCGGCGAAATAGGGGCCTGTAATCAAAATGATGAAAATTTGTTTAATATAACGCTGTTGTAACACCGATGTAACGCGTATGAAATACGCATGACAGATTTTAACAAAAATAACCCCCGTTTTCATCGGGGGTTATTTGCATCTTTGGGAGGTCGATGAAATATTCCTGAAATGCAATTGTTATATCTTGTAACGCAATTGTAACGGAAGTCTTAAATAATAAGAAGTGATTATGGATGAAAATATTCAATCTGCAAATCCGAAAAACATCGATGAAATCGATGTCTCTTCTTCAAGAAAAAGAGAGGAGATGAAGCGTCTTCTTGCGGGAACGGGAAGAAACATCGATGAATTCGGAGGTTTTGATATAGAGATAAAGCCGGACCGCACCAGAGAGGATATTTTCAATAATCGTCCTGGCGAACAATTGCGTGAAAAGATATTGAATCTGCCGGATTTGCCGGGAGTGTATATGTATCTTGACCATACCGGCAAGGTGATATATGTCGGAAAGGCGAAAAGACTCAAACGGAGGGTGTCGTCTTATTTCAACCGCAGGCATGATTCCACACGTACAAATCTGCTTGTGCGGAATATTGTGGACATGCGTTTTATCGTGGTGCCTACCGAAGAGGATGCCCTGCATCTGGAGAACGCGATGATTAAGGAATATCAGCCGCGTTATAATGTCTTGCTCAAGGATGACAAATCATATCCATGGATTGTGGTCACGAAGGAATTGTATCCGCGTGTGTTTATGACGCGCGAGAAGGGTATCCACGGTCGATATTATGGACCATATGCCAATCAGGGGGCGGCAAAGGTCGTTTTGCAACTTATACGGGAGGTATACCCGCTTCGTAGCTGTCGTCACGCTCTTGATGAGCGGAGCATCGCGCGGAATAAATATTCACTCTGTCTCGATTATCATATCCATAAATGTCTTGGTCCTTGCCGCGGACTTGTCAGCCCCGAGGGGTACGGCGAATATATAGCGCGGGTGCGCCAGATTCTGAATGGCGAGACTGTGGAGCTTGAGAATGTCTTGAAAGAGGAGATGTCTTCTCTGAGCGAGCAATGGAAATTCGAAGAGGCGCAGGTGGTCAAAGAGAAATATGAGGCTGTCAGGAAATACAATGCAAAAAGCGTCATAGGAGAGCAGTCGGCGGCATCCGCCGATATGTTCGCTTATGTGGAGAATGAAGATAGGGCGTTTGTGAATTTCATGCATCTGAACAGAGGCGCAGTGACGCAAAGCTTGAATCTCGAATATCGACGTCAGAAGAATGAAGTTACCAAGGAGGAGATTCTCTCGATGGCGATAGCTGAAATCATGGAGCGTTTCGATCGCGATTTCCGTGAGGTCATCATTCCGTTTGAACCTGATGTGGAATTTGAGGGTATAAAATTCATAGTTCCGGCGCGCGGTGATAAGAAAAAGGTGCTTGAGGTAGGTATGAAAAATGCCACACAATATATGCACGACGTGGAGAAGCAGGCGGAGAAACTTAATCCTGAGCGAGGAGTTGAAAAACTCATGGCGCAGATGAAAAGTGATTTCCGTCTGGAGGTGGAACCGCGGCATATCGAGTGTTTCGATAACTCGAATATACAGGGCACGAATCCTGTGGCGAGTTGCGTGGTGTTCCGTAATGGAAAACCGGCGCGGCGAGACTATCGACATTTCAATATCAAGACCGTGGTGGGTGCGAATGACTTCGCTTCGATGAAGGAGGTGCTTCATCGTCGCTACACGCGCATGATGGCGGAAGGGGAACAGTTGCCTCAGCTTGTGGTTGTGGATGGAGGCAAGGGTCAACTCAGCGCTGCCGTTGAAGCTTTCGACGAGATGGGGATCCGCGGAGAGGTTGCGTTGGTGGGAATTGCTAAAAGATTGGAGGAAATTTATTTTCCTGGAGATTCATTGCCCCTTTATATCGACAAGAAGTCGCAGAGTCTCAGGGTGATACAGGCTTTGCGCGATGAGGCGCACCGCTTTGGAATCACACATCATCGTAATCGTCGCTCCAAGTCGCAGACAGTCAGCGAATTGGATTCAATCAAGGGCATCGGATCGGCAACAGCTGCCACGCTCATGAAGGAGTTTAAGAGCCTGAAGCGTCTAAAAGAAGCTGCGCAGGAAGATATCGCTGCCGTTGTAGGAAAATCGAAAGCCTCAGCAATCTTCTCTCATTTCCACCCTCTTCCAGATGAAGCCTGATTTCCCATCCTGGATTCAAGGCGTTGAAACGCCCTGGCTGATTTAAACAACGCTGCATCAAGGCTTAAGGCCTGCATCAAGGCTCAAGGCTGGCGTTGGGGATTCAGAATCTCAATTTAGATTTCAGATCGTGGTTCAAGGTCCAGTCTTTTTGTTATGCTGTTGTTTCTGATGCGAGGGCTTCGGCAACGGAATTCATTTCGAGGCATTGGCGGCGTGAAGGGTGTTCGCTTGAGGGAAAGGATTGATATGCCATAGGGCAAAGGAGCAGAAGCCTTCCCTCTGTGCATAAATTGAAATTATGTCTTTCCGGCTTCTCTCTGTCTTTGAAAATCCGGTTATGAATCAAAATTATTTTTCCATTCATAGCCTCGACCTCGCGCCGGATCTCTTTCTCGCGAGGGGATATGAAGGCTGATACTACGACTCCTCCATTTGCTGCGGTGTACAGACATTCCTCACGCTTGCGATTGAATACATCATCATTGTCCGCACGATGCACCACAAGCGAGATCTTGAATGGATTGCGCAGTAGAAACAAATTTCCATATGCCTGCATCTCTTTTCCGGAGATTAAGATATTTCGTTGCTTGCGGAAAAACTCAGGATGCAGCCTTCTCACAGCGTAACGGTAAGGGTTGCTTCTGATGTATTGATAAAGGTCGTTCAGGTTGCGTTGCGGTGTGACAATCTGGTCGTTGAAACCGCTGTCGAAAATCCCTGTCATTCCCATGATATTATTCACAGCGGCCTTGAATCTGGCGATGTAGTTTCCGAGAACATCATCGAGATAATGATTTACAGCCAGTATGAAATGCACATGATCCGGCATTATCACATATTGTTCGGTCGTTAAATATGGATTTAGATTCCGGATATTGTATAAATTATCGGCAATCACTTTGCCGGTTCGAGTCCAGTTTGTGGAGAAGACTCCGCGTTCCCATTCTTTTATCTGGCGCTCGCAATCTATGGTGCTGAATTGTTCCGGGGAATTTCCTTTCAGAAGGGTGATCATATATCGCCCGGGGGATTTATAGTCATGCCAGTGAGCCCGCTGATCTTGTTTCCCCGGCTTCAGTTTTCCATGATCCGGATTCCGTTGCTTTTGCTTGCCATGGTCCGGATTTTCCGGCTTTTGCTTGCCATGGTCTGGATTCTCCGGCTTTTGCTTGCTTTGATC
>OFFM01001743.1_pt1 | contig 11137 bp, 23 predicted proteins | sample 1521401 | NCBI WGS metagenome assembly OFFM01 (sample SAMEA3504118, study PRJEB24116) | mouse gut metagenome | biome: mouse gut; feature: mouse-associated habitat; material: faeces | place: Denmark | collected 2011
TAGCCGATAGTGACTACACAGAGAACCTTGAGGTTCCGGGTGCTTTTAGCAAGCTTCTTGGTCCGGCGGTCAAAGACTTCGCAGTTGTGATTGACCAAGTCGACCAAATCACCCATCGACCTGATGGGCTTCGGAACATTTTTCTTTTTTGCCATACTAAATACTGACGCTCCCTTCTCTAATGACCTCACTGAGGTAATAGTTCATCTGATACCAGATTTCTGTTTTCCGCATATCGCGGCCGTTGTTGACAGTGAAGAGCCCGCCCTCGCCATTACGTCCGTACTTTCGCTCCAGGAGCCGTTCAAGGGTCCTGTCCACATAGTACCTATCGAATTTGGCGTCATCCATGGAGCCGAGCCCGAGATTGACCAGCATATTCCAGAACCACTGTCCGGTTCGGTTGCCGATGTCGGGGTCATCCATGATGTGCTCTTCACAGCGAATAGCAAGGGCGGTCATCATCTCCAAAACGCTGCACGGACGGTCATCCAAAAATGACGCAACCATAGCGTCGGGGAAAGAATGCTCGCGACCGAACCGATATCTGAGGTCGATGCCGTCTTCGGCCCGGTTGCCGTCCATCGGAATCGTGTACTTGAAGTCCGTGTCATGCAGCCTGGCGAACAGCTTGTGACAGGACTTAGAGTATCGGTTGTCGACCACGAGCTGGTACATCCAATCGAAATATCGATCGACAAGCTCGTTCTTGGTCAAAGCTTAAGCCTCCTTTTTAGATATTGGAGGGAAGAGTTTTCCGGAACTCCTCATAGGTGCGCTCATCCCGCAGGATTTCATAATCGCACCGTTTGGCATCATTCCGAACGAAGACAGAATCGTCTTCCCACTCGCCGAAATGATTGAGCCCATCGCCGATAATCTCTTCCACATCATCAACGATGACGCCGTGTTCGTCGGCCAAAACGCCATCGGCGAAGTAGGTCAGGCTGACTGGGGTGTAGCCGTCAAGCTCATTGAAATCCTCCGGCGAAATGACGTAGGGAAACTCACCGGGGGTTCCAGTTTGCCGCTGATCGCTGGCTGTCTCACCCTTAGGCGGAACAACGGTCTTGGAGTATTCCATAGGGGCTCCTTCCTGAACCCGTTTGGCATACTCGGCGATGCTGCCTTTCTCCGCAACCTTGGCGGCGACAGCAGGAGTCGGCCCCTCCTGAACAGGTTCATCATCCGTTCCCTGGTACTTCCGCATGGCCTCCTCGGCTTTCTTCTTTTTGCTCTCCATTTTGGCGTAGGCCTCTTTTACGGAGCTGATCTCCTCTTCGGCCAACTGAGCATACCGTTCCTTGGTTATGTACCAAACGGTCACTCCGCCGACGGCGGCTCCCGTGACGAATGCGATTACAGTGCTGAGTTTACCCATGGTTCAGTCCTCCTCTTTGGCACTCATCACCGTAATGGCGAGGCCCCCGAAAAGCATGGCCATGCTAATCAGGAGCCCACCGGTGATATGGCGTTTCCGCTTTGTATCGACCACATAGTCCATCATGGACACCAGATTTGCGAATCCCTCCATCTCCGGTTACCTCCCCGCCGACAAAACGGCGATGCCGCTGACGAGGAACAGGCCCGAGACGACAGACAGGGTGTAGGAAAGCAAGCTGTTGAGACACTTTTTCATGGTGTTCCCATCCTTTCTTATTTATAGGTCTGAAGCAACTCTTGCCAATGGTCATAGTTTTCCATGACATCCTTGGCGTAGTTGGTGATGTATCCGGGGTCATGGCCCATGTTATAAACAGTCAAGGCCAAATCCCAATCACCATATTTTCCGTGGAGCTCGGATAGAAAATCACACCCCACTCTGAAATTTCCATTCGGCTCCATCAAATCTGTCACACCGAGACGCTCCATGCGCTCCCAATGCCATTTTTTCTGAATCTGCATATAGCCAGCGGAAGCGCCATCATCCCCGATAATGTTTTGAAACCTGGTCTCTTTCTCAATGAGACCTAAGGCCAGCGCATAGGGGACATCAAACTCTTCGCAAGCCGCTAAAAGGCAATCCTGCTCTTCGTAGGTGAGCGGAATATCATCGTTGTGACAATCCTGCACGGTCAATTCCGGTACAGGTTCAATGGATGGAACGGGGGGGGGCGTGTTATTATTGACCACAGTTTCGCCCTCCGAGAAAGACGAAAGAGGAGCCGCGCCTTTCATTTTGACTACGGCTCCTTCTGCTTTTGGAGTAACGGTGGGTCTGGCCGTATAGGAGAACCCCACAACCGCCAGCATGAAGACGAGTAGGAACAGTGCGACTTTCTTCATCGTCCCGACCTCAAACATACTGATGGTCGACGAGGTCATTCGTAATATCGCCGACGACGTTGAAGTCGAGGATGAAGGACTGGCCATAGCCGCCGACACCGTCTTCCTGCTGAATCTCGAACATTCCGAAATCCACATAGCAGTCGCCCAGCTCAGGCCGCTTGGGATCATACAACCACCCCACAACAGCACCGGCCTTTGTGCGGGGGAAGCCCAGCATATCATACACCTCGTTGAGGAACAGATGGCCGCGGGAGCGAAGCATGTCGCAGGCCTGGGACTGGCGGGCCCTCAAATAATAGCGGGTCATTTCGGGGTCCCGGTTCCACGCCGGATTGGTCTCGTCAAATCTCCGTGCATAAGGGCTGTACTGAGACGGGTCCCAGCCCTCGACCGCAGGCACGTCGGCCACCTCTTTGATCTTCTTCTCCTTGCCCTTCTCGGTGGTAACGGTATGCTCGATCTCCTGGGCCTTGATGTTGTAGCGGAGCTCCTTCTCGACCTGCTCGCCGAAACGCTCCATAACGCGGCCGCGGTAGTCCTTGAAGGCCTTGTCCGTGGCGGAGAGGGCCGCCGCAACAGCAGCCATGCGCTGCTTCATCATCTTGTGGCTTACCAGGATGCAGGAAACAGACGCCGCGCCCACAACGATAGCGGGAGCATACAGCTTGACGTACTTGACGCCGGTCTGGAGATAGGCGGTGGTGAGATCCTTCTTGGCATCATCGGTGGAGTAGGTGTTGCCGGCCCGGGTGACGCCCTTCTCCTCGATCTCGTGGATCTCGTCGATGGTATCCTTGGCCTCCTCGGCAACTTCGCAGGCCTTGATGGTGGCCTTACACGCCATGACGGTGCTGACGACGATACCGGCGATCCCGGCCGCCACCAGGAGCTCAGGGCTCTTCTTCTGGATCTGGAAACCGATCTTGTTGAAAGTCCGGCTCGCAGACTTCATAAGCTCGTTCTTTTTCATGGTTAAAATATACTCCTTTCGGATTGTGTTGTTGGATGGTTTACTTGAGTTCACGCAGATACTCGTGATACTCGGCCTCGGTAGCGAAGAGCATCCACTCGCCATTGACCAGGCCTTTGTATCCAAACGAGGTGTGGTATCCGCACATAGCGATCCCTCCTCAGCTGATCTGAACTGTTCTCGGGAGCTGCAAAATGTAGCCATCGCGGATGCGGACTACTTTGGCCGTCCGAATATCAGTCCAGCCATATTTGTTTGCCGTATAGCTGCGGCAGGTGATACCGGCCAAGTCGTACAGATCAGCGACACTCGCAATGCCATATTGGTCAATGGCCGCCTCAAGCTGCCCTAAGACCAAATCGGCGTCGCCACGGGTCTCGAAGATGATGTCGTCGTACTCGAAACCGGCGGCAGCTCTCGGCCGCCCGTAGTCTCGGCGGTCATCACGCCTGTCGTCGTAATACTTCTGGTACGAAACACGGGAGCCTTTGCCTCCCCGCCCACCGAGACGTCCGGATTCCCCAAAGAGCATAATGCTGACAACGTCAGCAATCGCATTTTTGATGCCGGGGACGATAACGTCCATCACGATGTAGCTCTTGACATTCTCAGTGTCTTCCGGAACGAAGATGTTGGCGAACTTTTTGACCTCACTTTTTTTGCGGGTCTTCGTTCCGCCGCTTACCACCTTCTCCAGCTTCTTATCAGGAGGGCCGGAACCGTCCTGCTTGCGCTCCCGTGCGCTATAGGAATTATCGGGGTATTCTGCCATTGTGGTTCCTCCTTGTAACGTAATGCGGTTTTGAAACGAAAAGAGGGAAAGCACCTGTCATAGGTACTCCCCCTTTTTTGGCGATCCTCGCTGTTTACTTCTCCTCGGGCTCATCCTGCTCCTCCTCGACCGCGGTGTACTCGGCGTCGATCACGGTCTTGGACGCCTCCTTCTGCTTCCGCTCGGCCCACTTCATCTGGGCGAACGTCACCAGCTTCTTCACTCCGCCGATAGCGGCGTAGGCCAAGAAGCCACCGACGATGCCCGCGACGAACGCGCCGCTGCCGGAGCTCTCCTCCAGGACCTCCTCGACCTCGGTCTCAGGCTGCTCATACTCCTCGATCTCATTGGTCTTCACAGTGTTCTCTTCCATGATGATTCTCCTTTATTAAAGTATTGTAATGTGGATCTCTCCATAATAGGAAATGCTATTTTTGCGGATGCTGTCAGCCGAGATACCTCGGCGGATTGTGGTGGCCGATGACCAAGTAGGGAATACCATCGACCAGTTGCGAGCTGAAGTCCAGATCAATGTAACCCTTGTCGATGTCCCAGCCCATCTTGTCGCCGATGGCATCGTCACAAGGATCAAGGCCGAGCTCCTGTAAGAAGTCGTTGACCGTGATCTGCATCTCGTCCCGCATTCGTTTGTTCAGGATGTTTTCCGCTTTTCGGATGGTCTCAATATCCGACTTGAAGCAGGCATTGGTAAGCGGGTCAAAACAGGGAGTTTCACCTTTCCCAGTGATGATGAACTCCCGCTCTTTAACATGCGCTTTTTCCAGCTTCTCCTTGGCGACCGCATCCCGGATCGCCTGTTCCTTCTTTTCACCGACGACCTCGACCGCTTTCTCTTTATACTCCTTAAGAGCAGTTTCAGAGATGGTGTAGGCCGTAGCAAGGGCGGCATTGCGCCGCGCGTTGACAGAACTTGCTCCGATCAGACACCCGACAGAGCACACCCCGGTAACGGCGGCGGGGACGTAGCACTTCCAGGTAGTCTTGATGATCTCGGAGTTTGTCAGGCGCTTTCCTTCCTTGATTTCCCGTTCGTCCACGAGCTGAAGCGCCTTAGGGGTGGCTTTCACCGCCGAAATGGTCGTAAATATCATCCCGGCGATGCCGATGCCTGTCAGGAGCTCAGGACTATGCCGTTTCAAGATCTTCGGAATATCCTTAAGCGCCTTGGCGATGGTTTGCTTGTTCACGCTGCTTCTCCTTTCAAGCATTAAAATTCCAGCAACTGAACCTCTTCAAGCATCTCCCAAGCTGTCTCGGCCGCGACAGCAAATATCCGCCGTTGGTCTTCTGATACGGCCGTCGCCGCAAAGACCTCCAGCTTCATAGCAAATGCTTCGATGGTTTCAGATGCAAGTGTCCACGGATGATCCCACACCAAAAGCAAGATTTCGTCCAACGCCCAGTGTGAAAATGTGACCTCTTCTTTTTCGTGTTTCGGCCAATCAAGTCCGGGAGGCTCCGTGTAACCTTCCAGAACCCGACCGATTGCTGCAAGTGCCCGCTCGTTCATGTGCAGTTCTTCCTCATCCAAAAGCAAAGAGCCCCTGTCAGGGCTCCTCACTTTCTTCTTCGCTCTCACGGGCGGCAAGCTTTTCATCGATCTTCTCGTCAATCGTCATGTTGAGTTCACGATCGTCAGCCCAGTTGGACAGCAGTGTTCCCACCGCCCCAAGGACCATTCCGATCATGGACATTACTCTAAAGATGGCTTTCTTATCCATGAAGCCTTACCTCCTTTCCACAATAGAGGATGTCATTTTTGCGGATTACCAATCGGGAGGAGCCGGACATGGAGGATGAGGAAATTCGATGATAAGGCAGTTCACCTGAGGCCGCTCAGGTCCATCGTCGATGTGGGCAACGGAATGGTTAAACTCGACCCAGTAGATTTCTTCATTGGGATCGACCCACCATCCAATGTCGTCCCCGTCCGTAACAGGGCCGAGCCCCAGGTACTTATAGAAATCATTGAGGGATGCATTACCGTTAAGGGCGAACATCCTGTTCAAATGATACTCGGCCTGGAGAACCTTTCCGATGGTTGAGGCGAACTGCCGGTCAGAGTAGGTGTCGTAGAAGAGATGCTCCTCCTCAGGGACGCAGAAATCCAGCGTGGTGCATTCAAACGATCCCTGAGTATAAATCGTGTGATTTTCAGAGACCCGTTCAATAGCCATGTCCTCCAAAACACGGCGATGTCCTTCCTCGCCGAATACGTTTTTCACAGACTTCTGATAGTTCTGGTACGTTCGGTTGAGCAGGGCGTAGGCGCTGGTGAGAGAGGCCTGCTGACGGCGATTCAGCACATTTGCACCAAAAATACACCAGATTGTAGCGATTCCAGTGACTGTGGCAGGGATATAGCATTGCCAGCAAGCCGCTATCGTCTCCAATCGGGTCAGTTTTTCGCCATTTTCGGGGCTTTTTGTTTCTTTTGCGTCCTCGATGCACTCAAGTGCTTTAGGTGTTGCTCTGATTGCCAGGATCGCAGTTGCCACCACACCAAAAGCACCGAGGCAACTTAGGATGGTTGGCGACGCCCGTTTCAGAGCTTTTCCTGCCCGGCTTACCAGGCTTTTCTTGGGTTTCATTTCCGTTTGCCTCCTTTTTTCTCCGAAAACGCAATGGCTGAAGCGAGTACGAAGATTTGGAATGTCTTATCACTCATTTCGCCGAGCTGATTGAGCTTACTCGCTGCCGCCATTGATACAGTCGGAGTTCCATAAACAACATCGTTCCAAAGGTTCTTATGCTTCTTCAAATCCGCCACGTCTTTCCCCCTCCAAATATCCGAAGTACAGCCCATCCAAGATGGACATTGCTGTGTCCCTTGACACCGAAAATGTGTAGTTGCTGTTGGCGTCTTGATTTTCAACAACGCACTTTTCCGTTTTCTGCACAAACCGTTCTATCAGATCAGTCGGCGAGATTTCACCATGTTCGCCGAGCTCCTGAAGAAGTGTTTCAAGCGTGAACTTCTCGATGCTTAACTGGTTGAAGTACGGGTCCCTCAACGCCGTACGCTTTAAGTTCCACTCAACTCCTTCAAGAAGGTCATTGATGTAAGACCCTATCACGATACGGTCGTATCCGATTTCAGGTTTCATGAGAATAGCAGTCAGGGCTCGAACGGCACCTGTTCAACATCGCCGCCCTGGACGGTCACAGAGCGCATCAGACAGCCCCGCTCCTCGTCGAAGTAGATGTTGTCGGCCAGGTGATCCCACTCGTCAAACTTCTCAGAGACGTTCTTACCCTGAGACCTCCGGAGCGCGATAAGCTCCTCATGGACGACGCGCCGCCACGCCCTGGCGAGAGGCTTTCTGCTTTGGGACAGGACATTGTAGAGGCCGGTTTCGGTAATGAACGTAACCTGCCGGCGCTGACCCGCAACTACGAGCGGAAGGAGCATGTGTTCGTCCTCCTCACAGAGCCGAACAAGGTTCCAGACGTTACCCTCGCCGTACTCCATCAGATCGGCAACGTCCGCAGCCTTGAAGAGGGGCGCATCCAGATCCCCATAGACAGCGAGGACACGGTTTCTGAACCTGACTTCTCCTACAACTTTGATTTCCATTTTGAACTTTCTCCTTTCGACTGTTTGATTAGATTCGCATCGGATTTGCAAATTTGGCTGATTCTCTTTCCAGAGACAAGAGCCTGTCGCTTGAACACATGCTGCTGTTGACAATGTGGATAACTGAACGATAGTATCGGTCCGGCCCATCGATCAAAAGGTTTTGAAGAGCCTGAGTTCTGTCGCTTGAACACATGCTGCTCTTTGAAATGGCCTTTGCGGCGAGCCCATACCAATCCTCCCTGGGCTCATAGCAGGATCTCGGTTGTGCACTGGAATTTCCAGTCCGGTTGCACATGCAATAGGCCAAGCCGCAGATCACAACCGTTGTCAGTTTGAACAGAATATCTTTTACCTTGGACTGCATAATTTTCTCCTTTCAAAAAAATTAGAGAGGCTGTATCGGACTCGAACCGATGACCTCAACCATTTCAGGTTGCGCTCTACCAACTGAGCTAACTGTCTCCTCTCCATAATACGATTTGCAAAATCTGCGGAAGAAAGAGAAAAGAACGACTTCAGGGTCGTGCCCGCTTATTGCGTTGCCTACTCCGTACCCAGCTTCGTAGCTCGCTACAGGATTTTCACCTGCATATATCCGTTCTTCTCCATAAAGGGATTTGCGAAATCTGCGGAAAAGAAGAGAGGAGCCCGCTCAGGACTCCCCCCCCCTAAAACCGATTGGGTGCTTTTGCTTTGCATCATTCTTATCCATGGCGTCGAGTATTTTGGGTTCCGCAATTCTGTACCAAAGCGTCTGCGTTGCCGCCGAAATAATTCCCATAACAACGCACCCTCCGATTTCACTTGCGAACTCAGCCATTTTCTTGCCATTAAGTTTCATAGCAATCACCTCCATAATACGGCATGAATATCTTGCGGAGAAAAGGCAAAAGCCGCTGCTATGCGGCCCAGCCTCTTAGAGACCAATGCTCTTCAATAATTTGTCAAGTTCTTCTTTGCTGAGATCCATCTCGATGTCCAGGTGGACGTGCGTCTTATCTTCAATCACAGTTGTGCGGAACTTATTGAGCTGAACATCTACGTTACAGCCCAATTTGTTACGCATGGCCTTCTTGATAATCCTCGACGCAATTCCTGTCGTAAACTTCGATTCAAGTTTCATCTCATCCATACTCCTTAACCCCTTTCGTAGGTATTGGTATCCATAACAGGAGCTGTGGAATTGGCGGAAAAAAGCGAAAACGCCGAGTTTCCTCGACGCCTTCGCCTGTCCATATGTTAGCTCCGCAAATAGGCAACGTCCTTCTTGTGCCGCAAATCGAGAGCCTGGCGCTCGGTGAGGCCGATAAACTCGCTCTCGCTGAAGAACAGTTCATCACTGAAGTAGCCGAATAGCTTCTTCCTCGTCCCATCCTCAAACGTGGCGTAGACAATATCTTCCTCCCAAAGACCGCCCTTCACGATTTCGCATTTCACAATCTTATTTTCCATATACCTTATCCTTTCTGAATTAACATTAGGGATTCCATAAAGGGACTTGTTAAATTGGCGAACGGTCGAACACTGTCTCCCATCTTTGCTTAGGTAACGGCTTCATCTTCAATGCCCACATGATTTGTCGAATTGTTACAGTAGGGTAGAGGCCGTCCGTACAAGTCTGAGCCCGGTTGTCAAAGAACTCCTCAAACCGCGAGTTCAAATATAAAGCGTCCGTCAGGTAAGAATCAATTTCTGTCCAAGATGTTGCCTTTGTGACAGGGTCAAATCGCTGCTGTATCACAGCCAAACCCTTTTCATCGATCTCGAACAAGGTGCAGCTGTCATACACCGGATGATTGCAGACATAGCGCCGACCATACATCGATAAAGAAACAGCCGGCTTCTCGAAATGATAGCGCATGACGATTTCCTCACAAGTTCAGAAATAAAAGAGAAAGAGCCCCGGTTTCCCAGGACTCCTCCATTTTGATAATGATTAGTCGTCGTACATCTTGCAAGATGCTTTGCAGTGGGGATACGGACCTCCACAAGCTCTGCACCCCGCAGGCGGCATGTCTCCTCTCGGAATCAGGTACTCGTCACCTCTTTCATCCTGTACGAGTTCCATAGTGTCTTCCTCCTCGTACTCATAGTCCATCACATCGCACTCCCAGCCACATGCCGGGCAGGTGAATACTCCAATTCTATTCCTGATTTCCTCATCCATGAGCGCCCCACAGTTGTTGCAGATGCCCCAGCCGTCATTGAGATACTCTCTGATCTCAACTCCCTCCGGCCGAATGATCTCTTTACCCTTTTTACGCACTTTCATTACCTCCTGATATAGTCCAGAAGTGTTGTACAGTATTATACTCCACTTCCGGCTGATAGTCGAGGTAAAAGAGCTCTTCTTCCTCATAAAGTGCGTTGTAGAAACGGCGAAAACGAAAAGAGCACGAAATCTCCGCGCTCTCTCCGTTCGTAGCCTTACCCCTTTACTTCGTGGGTCTGAAGCGATTCAGCAAGTTCTTGAATGTGGTCGACGTGAACGAACCGGTTTCCTCGAACTTGAAACCCTTGTTCATCCAGATGCCGTAGAATACCAACGGCAGTACCAGTTCTCCAACCGCCACACCAGCTCTCACACACCGGTCGACCATCTGATCCCGGGCCTGGCGCTTCTGAAGCTCTCCCTCCTGGGTACGGTCAGCATCCTTGCTGTCAAGCTCCCGCTCCTTCAGAGCAAGCTCGGCACCCTTGTGCTTAGACTCAGTCTCACTCTGCTTCTCTTTCAACTTGTGCTCAGCGGTGTCGCCGTCGGCTTGACGCTTCTTCAGGGCGAGTTCAGCTTTGAACTGTTCGTCCTTCATCTTACGTTCTGCCTCGGCACTATCCACCTGGCGCTCCTTGATAGAGAGCTCAGCCTGATGCTGGGTCTCCTGCTGGGTAGCCTGCTTTTCTTTCAGAGCGAGTTCCGCTTTACGCTGCTCGCTGTCCATAACCCGGCGTTCACGCTTCTCTTCCGCCTCGGTCTCGGCCTTGATCTCCTCGATACGGAGTTTGTGCAGGGTTGCGAGATTCTGGATTGCCTTCGACTTCTCGTCAGTTCCAGAGCTCAGGGCCTCCACGTTTTGGATTTCCTGCTCGATCACGCCGTCCAACAAACTTTTGATCTCTGCCATATTGCTTTACTCCTTTCAAATATTAGAGTTGGGCTCCATAATAGCGGATGTTATTCGTGCGGCAGGAAGTTTTCGACTTTGACGCGGAATGTAACGTGCCGCTTACTCATGACGTTACGGACATCCGTACCCAGTTCAAGAAAAAGATAGGGCTCGCAAGTTGGATCAGACCGATCAACCCTCAAATCGCCAAGGGGGCGCTCTCTGGGAAGGACTCGACCGATGATAAAGCCAATAAGGACGGCTACGAGTGCGATTACGATTTCCATAGGATTCCTCCTAAAATTGTTTTTCAGAATTTTCCACCCGGGAATTTTTTAGAATACCAATTTACCACACATTCCAGTCACCTAAGTGCGGAAAATATAAAAGAGAGGGTCGCT
>OFFM01001746.1_pt1 | contig 11131 bp, 10 predicted proteins | sample 1521401 | NCBI WGS metagenome assembly OFFM01 (sample SAMEA3504118, study PRJEB24116) | mouse gut metagenome | biome: mouse gut; feature: mouse-associated habitat; material: faeces | place: Denmark | collected 2011
GTGGGCTTCAGTCCCACCGCACTCCCTCATCGTTAGACAAAAATCACTCAAAGAGTGACGCGCCTACGTATTCACAATTATTTTTAAACAAGCTCTAAGTGGATACGCTCGCCTCGCTCTACGCCGACATTCACTCGCCGCAGATCAACACGGCCGGCTGCATCTTCCAGCTGCTGCTCAGCATGCTGCTGGGCAGTATCGTGGGCTTTGAGCGCCGCCGCCGCGGCCAGAGCGCCGGAGTGCGCACCTTCTCCCTCATCGCCATGGGCTCGACCCTGGCGATGATTCTGTCGATATACGTGCCGCAGAAGTATGCCGGCGTGCTCGACGGCGACCCTACCCGCATAGCGGCGCAGGTAATATCGGGCATCGGCTTCCTGGGCGCCGGCGCCATCATACAGATGAAAGGCTCTGTGCGCGGCCTCACCACCGCCGCCGGCATATGGATGGTATCGGCGCTGGGCATGGCCGTGGGCTGCGGCATGTACATGGTGGGCATCGTCGCCACCGGGCTGATACTCTTCATATTGGTATTGCTCGAGCGCATCGAGCACCGTGTGAGCCTGCGCTCGGAGTCGCGCATCATACGCATCCGCACAGCAGTGATACTCCACGACATCGACGCATACCGCCGTGTGCTGCGGCGCCATGCCGTGGTGCTGAGCAGCTTCTTTGTGGAGTATGAGTTTGACGAGCAGGAGACTCGGCTCAACCTTGTGGTGGTCGTGCGCGAGAATGTCGACTTCGTGCGGCTCTTCAACGACTTTGAGGCGCTCTACCCCACCCGCTCCATCACCCTGGCCAATCAGATAAACATATGAATATCGAAAGCCTCATCACCGACCTGGCATTCATACTGCTCCTGGGCGCGGTAGTCACCGTGGTCTTCAAGCGTATGCGCCAGCCCGTGGTGCTGGGCTATATCGTGGCCGGCTTCCTGGCCAGCCCCAACTTCACCTACCTGCCGTCGGTCACCACGTCGGAAAACATCGAGTTCTGGGCACAGATAGGCATCATCGTGCTGCTCTTCTCGCTCGGACTCGAGTTCAGTTTCAAGAAGCTGGTGCGCGCCGGCGGCTCGGCCATCGTCACCGCGCTGATAATCGTGGCCGGCATGATGTGCGCCGGCATAGCCGTGGGCCATGCGCTGCACTTCAACTTTATCAACTCGCTCTTCCTGGGCGGCATGCTGTCGATGTCGTCGACCACCATCATCATCAAGGCATTTACCGACATGGGGCTGCGCCAGCAGAAGTTTGCCTCGCAGGTACTTGCGGTGCTCATCGTCGAAGACTTGTTTGCGGTGGTGATGATGGTGATACTGTCGTCCATCGCCATCAACAATACCGTCGAAGGCTCCGAAATGCTCATGAGTGTGGGCAAGCTGGTGTTTTTCCTGGTGATATGGTTTCTGGTGGGCGTGTATGTGCTGCCGAGCCTGCTGGGCGCGTGCCGCCGCTACCTCAACTCCGAGACGCTGCTCATCGTGTCGATGGGACTGTGCCTGGGCATGGCAGTATTCTCGGTGGCCTGCGGTTTCTCGATGGCTCTGGGCGCCTTTGTGATGGGCTCGATACTGGCCGGTACGAGCTATGCCGAGAGCATCGAGCATGTGGTGACCCCGGTCAAGGACCTCTTTGGCTCGGTATTTTTCATCTCGGTGGGCATGATGGTGCAGCCGGCCATACTGGCCGAGTACTGGATGCCGATACTGATATTGTCGGCCGTGGTGATCGCGGGCATGATAATCTTCGGTACATTCGGCATGCTCATCACCGGGCAGACTCTGCGTGTGGCCATCCGCTCGGGATTCTCGCTCACGCAGATAGGTGAGTTTGCATTTATCATCGCCACCCTGGGCATGAGCCTCGGGGTGCTGGTGCCGTCGCTTTATCCCATAGTGGTGGCCGTGTCGGTCATCACCACCTTCACCACACCATACTTTATCAAGATGTCGCTGCCGGCATACGGTTTTGTGGAGCGACATCTGCCGGGCCGACTGCGCTTTCTCATCGAGCGCTACCACGAGCAGGGCGAGCACGACCAGGCCGCCGGCAGCCCGTGGAGCCGCCTGCTCGGGCGATATATACGCCGCACACTCATCTACTGCATCATCCTGCTGGCCATCGTGGTGGTGTGCGCCGGCTTTGCCGAGCCGGTACTCGAGCGCTGGGTACCGGGCCACGGCCGCCTGCTCAACATGGTGCTGACACTGCTGCTGATGTCGCCGTTTCTCATCGCACTGCTGTCGACACCCGGCAAGATACAGGGCAAGGGCCACGATGTGCCACGCATCGTGCTCACCGTATTCCGCGCGCTCATCGCGCTGGTATTTGTGGTAAATGTGGTGGCCCGGGCTTACTCGGCCCGCGGCGGTATCATCGCCGCAGTGCTGGCCACGCTGGCCGTGATAGTGCTTTTCTCGCGGCGGCTGAGCCTGTACATGGGCCGCATGGAGGAGAAATTTTTTGACAATCTCAACGAGCGCGACCTGCGCCGCTCGGGCAAAAACAATACCGTGGTCCACGACCTGCACCTCGCGTACATGCGCGTCGGCTCGGGATGCGCCTTTGCCGGCGAGCGGCTCATGGACAGCAATCTGCGGCGGCGCTACGGCGTGAATGCCGTGAGCATCCAGCGCGGATTCCGCACCATACCCATTCCCGGCGGACGCCAGCGTATATTCCCGGGCGACGTAATCGGCGTGATAGGCACCGATGAGCAGATTGCCGCCCTGCTGCCGGCCGTCGAGGCCGAGGCTCAGCCGGCCGCCGGCGGAGCGCAGGCCGATATCGAGCTGTCGAGCGTGCTGCTGTCGTTCAACTCGCCGCTCATCAATCAGACTCCGTCGTCGGTATCGCTCCGCGACAAATACGATGTGCTCGTGGTGGCCGTGAGCCGCAACGACACCTTTATCGACTCCGACCCCGGCCTGGTCTTCGCTCCCGGCGACATCGTGTGGCTGGCCGGCACAAAAGAAAATATCCAACGACTTAAATAATCCACCCTATGGCAGACTCCGGCGACCATCGCTACAAACTCCGCGGCGTATCCGCTTCAAAGGAAGACGTGCACGCGGCCATCAGAAATGTCGACAAGGGGCTATACCCCGGCGCTTTCTGCAAGATTATCCCCGACGTACTCGGCGGCGACCCCGAGTGGTGCAACATAATGCACGCCGACGGCGCCGGCACCAAGAGCGCCCTGGCATACATGTACTGGCGCCGCACCGGCGACCTGAGCGTGTGGAAGGGCATCGCCCAGGATGCGCTCATCATGAACATCGACGACCTGCTCTGCGTAGGAGCCACCGACAATATCCTGGTGTCGAGCACCATCGGCCGCAACAAGGGCCTGGTGAGCGGCGATGTGATAGCCGCCATCATCAACGGCACCGAGGAGCTCCTGGCCGACCTGCGCGCCCACGGCATATCGGCATGGTCGACCGGCGGCGAGACTGCCGACGTGGGCGACCTCGTGCGCACCATCATCGTCGACTCCACCGTGACATGCCGCATGCGCCGCGCCGACGTCATCGACAACTCGCGCATCGCCGCGGGCGATGTCATCGTCGGTCTGTCGTCTTACGGACAGGCCACCTACGAGGAAGCCTGGGGCGGCGGCATGGGCAGCAACGGACTCACCTCGGCCCGCCACGACGTATTTGCCAAGGCTCTGGCGGCGGAGTTTCCCGAGAGCTACGACCATGCCATACCCGACGAGCTCGTATACAGCGGCACCTGCGACCTGACCGACGCTGTCGAGGGCTCGCCCATCGACGCCGGCCGCCTGGTGCTCTCCCCCACCCGCACATACGCCCCGGTCGTGAAGGCCGTGCTCGACAAGATACGCCCCGAGGTACACGGCATGATACACTGCTCGGGCGGCGCCCAGACCAAGGTGATGAATTTCGTGCACGACAAGCTGGTGGTCAAGGACGATATGTTTGCCCCCGGGCCTCTCTTCGAGCTGATACAGCGCGAGTCGGGTACCGACATGCGCGAGATGTACAAGGTCTTCAACATGGGCCACCGCTTTGAGTTTTACCTGCGTCCCGAGCACGCGCAGACCGTCATCGACACGGCCGCCGGCTTCGGTATCGAGGCCAAGGTGGTGGGACACGTCGAGGACGCCCCGGCCAACCGCCTCATCATCAGCTCGCCATACGGCACTTTTGAATACTGATCAGTCACAAAACACACCAATATCTTCTGAATATGAAAAAACACTGGCTCTGTGCTGCTGTCGCAGCCACTCTCATCTGCTCGATGTCGATGACCTCGTGCATAGGCTCGTTTACCCTGACCAACAAGCTCCTCAACTGGAACCGCCATATCAGCAACAAGTTTGTCAACGAGCTGGTATTCTTTGCCTTCTGGGTACTGCCCGTCTACGAGGTATCGGGCCTGGCCGACCTCATCGTGCTCAACAGCATCGAATTCTGGAGCGGCAGCAATCCCGTCGCCAAGGGCACCAAGATCATCGAGGGCAACGACGGCCGTTACCTGGTCAAGTGCGACGGCAAGGGATACACCATCAAGAGCGAGACCGACGGCTCTGTGGTACGCCTTGACTTCCACGACACCGACCGCTCCTGGAGCGTGAAGCTGCCCGACGGCACCGACCAGACCATTCTCACATACATCGATGACACCCACGTGAGCCTCCCCGCTGCCGACGGCGCCAGCATGACCGTCGAGCTCTCCGATGCCGGCCTGCTCGCATACAGCCGCGTGGCCATGTCGCAGCAACTCGCACTCAACTAACACATTATACTTATGCGTAAATTTATCCGCAATCTCAGCGCCCTGCTGCTCACGCTGGCAGTGGCCATCCCCGCCAGCGCGCAGTTTTCAATCGGCCCGCGCATCGGCTTCAACGCCAACTCGCTCCACATGAGCAAAGAACTCTTTGACAGCGACAACCGCGTGGGCATCAATGCCGGTCTCCAGGCCGAATTCATGATACCGATGATCGGCTTTGGCTTCGACGCGTCGGTGATGTATGTGCATCGCTCGAGCAATGCCTTTGAGAGCGCCGACAAGTCAGACGTGACCCGCGTATCGGCCGACTACATCGAGATTCCCGTCAACCTCAAGTACAAAATCGGCCTGCCCGTCATCGGCAAGATTATCACCCCGTATATCTTCACCGGCCCCAGCTTTGCTTTCCGTACCTCCAAGTCGGCCATCAAGGACTTTGCCCGCTCCAAGAAGAGCGACATCGCCTGGAACTTCGGCCTGGGCGTGCAACTCATCAAGCATCTCCAGATAGGCGCATCGTATGGCCTGGGCCTCACCAAGGCATACGAACTCGTCGACAGCAATCACGAAGCTGCCGGTATCGACGGCAAAAACCGCTACTGGACCGTGACAGCCGCCTGGCTCTTCTGATCTGACTCGAGGCCATGCTGATACTATACCGCATATATCAGATAGTGGTGATGATACCGCTGCTGCTGGTATTGACCACCCTTACGGCCCTCCTCACCATCGTGGCCTGCGCCCTGGGCGGGGCGCGGTGGTGGGGCTATCATCTGCCCAAGTGGTGGGCGCGCCTGTTCTGCGCCCTGTCGCTGGTGAGAGTACGGGTGCGCGGGCGCGACAACATCAGCACCGGCCGCTCCTACGTATTCGTAGCCAACCACCAGGGGGCCTACGACATCTTTGCCATCTACGGCTACCTGGGACACAACTTCCGCTGGATGATGAAAAAGAGCCTCGAGCGCATACCGCTCGTGGGCTACAGCTGCCGGGTGTCGGGCCACATCTACGTCGACAACCGCACCCCCCACGCCATACGCCAGACCATGCAGACGGCCGAGCGACGGCTCACCGGCGGCATGTCGGTGGTGGTATTTCCCGAGGGCGCGCGCACTCCCGACGGCCGCCTCAAGCGCTTCAAGCGCGGGGCATACATACTGGCCGAGGAGTTTGGGCTGCCGGTGGTGCCTGTCACCATCGACGGCGCCTACAGCGTGATGCCCCGCCAGGCCCGTCTGCCCCGGTGGGGCACCATCACCCTCACCATACACAAGCCCATCGAGGCGCCCGAGGCGGGCCACAGCGTGGAGCAGCTCATCGCCGATACACGCGCCGCCATCGCCGCCGTCCTCCCCGAGTGGCAGCGGTGAGAGGGATTTTGCAGTGTCGGAGCAAATCACTACCTTTGCGGCAGATATAGCAAAGCGTTTTGTAATCCTCATCGGAGGGCAAGAAATATGCCGGATAAGATGACTGGGTAAAACCATTCATTTTATCCGGCCTTTATGTGATGGATATGAAAAAAGACAGCGACCTCACTCACGACAGTCTCGACTTTGCCGGCGGCGACATACCCCGGCTCTTCCGCGCAATCTTTTTCCCGACGCTGGTGGGCATGGTGTTCAACGCCCTGCTTACCATCATCGACGGCATCTTTGTGGGCCATGGCGTGGGGCCCGACGGTATCGCCGCCGTCAATATCGTGGCCCCGCTCTTCATGGTGGTCACCGGGCTCGGACTGATGTTTGGCATCGGAGCCTCGGTCATCGCGAGCATACGCCTTGCCGGCGGCGATGTCAAGGCGGCGGGTGTCATCACCACACAGTCATTCTGCGTCGGGAGCGCCATCGTGCTGGCCATCTCGCTGCCGTGTCTGCTGGTGCCGTCGGCCATGGTGGGAATGCTCGGGAGCAGCGATGTACTCCGCGACAAGGCAGTCGACTATCTGCTCTGGCTGCTGCCCGGCATGGTATTTCTGCTCATCGAGTGCGTGGGGCTGATGCTGATACGCCTCGACGGCTCGCCGCGGTATGCCATGATGTGCAATGTGGTGGCGGCAGTATTCAATATCGTGCTCGACTACATACTGGTGTTTCCGCTGGGGATGGGCGTGGCCGGCGCCGCTATCGCCACCTCGGTGAGCTGTGTGCTGGGCGGCGCTCTCGTGCTCCTGTATTTCGTCAGATACTCGTCGACACTCAAGTTTCGCCGGCTCGGTCTGTCGACGGGCGGCTTCATGCCCATGGCGCGCAACACCGCCAATATGGCACGCATAGGCTTTGCGGCGTTTCTTACCGAGCTGGCCATGAGTGTGATGATGTTTACGGGCAATCATGTCTTTATCCACGCGCTGGGCGAGGCCGGCGTGGCGGCCTTCAGCATCGCGTGCTATCTGTTTCCGGTGATATTCTCGATTAGCAATGCCGTGGCACAGTCGGCCCAGCCCATCATCAGCTACAACTACGGCGCCGGAGCCATGGACCGCGTGCGCAAGGCGCTCCGCACGTCGCTGGCGGCAGCCACCGTCTGCGGCATCCTCGTATCGGCCGGAGTGGCCGGCGGCGCGCGGCTGATCGTGATGGCTTTCATATCGGGCGAGTCGGCTGCGGCCGACATCGCCTGCAGCGGTCTGCCGCTCTTTGCTCTCTGCGGTATATTCTTTGCCCTCAACATCGCCTTCATCGGCTATTATCAGAGCATCGAGCAGGCCGCGCGCGCCACGGTCTTCACCTTGCTGCGCGGGGCGCTGCTGGTGGTGCCGGCATTCCTGCTGCTGCCGCGCGTGACGGGCGTGGCCGGCATGTGGCTGGCCATACCGCTCTCTGAGCTGCTCACCCTGCTGATAATCCTCGCCGACTACCGGCCTGGAGCGCGCATACGCGGCGCGGCGTGAGCCGACGTCAGCGCCGCCGGTACTTGTCGCGCACGAGCGTGTATGCGCGGCGCACGAGGTCGCAGATGGCGGCGTCGCCCATATCTCCTCCCGGCCTCACCTCTATCCAGTAGCGCAGGCTGCGGTTGAGCGGATGGCCCACCGAGGTGTAGCGCTCGCGCATCTCTGCGATTGCCTCGGGTGTCGAGCGCACATCCACATAGCTGAAGTCGTCGATGTCGAAGAAGCAAAACATGTGCCCCTCCACATAAAAGGCGAGTATCGAGTCGTACCGCGCCGCAAAGCGCCCGAAAGGACACTTCTCCGTCACCTCGCCCAGCGACAGACACAGGTCGCGCATCTCCTCTATATTCACGTCAATATCTCTATCTGCGGGTTTATCTCACACAGGCGGGCGATGAAGCCGTCGCGGTCGGCCGGCGATATTTCCAGCGGCATGGCGCTGCGCATCACCGAGCGGTCTGCGAAGCGTATCGTCACGCGGCGGCTCGACATGCCGGCTGTGGCGATATAGCCCCGCGTCCTGGCGACACTGCGTATCTTCATCACCGGCATACGATGCGGCCTGAAAAACTGATACACCACCAGAGTATCGCCGTCAATCTCATACCAGCATCCCGCCATGAGCCATCCGTAGGCCACAGCCATAGCCGCGCCTATGACCACCGGCACCCACCACGCCGACTCTATGCCTATCGCCACAAGCGCCACGACGGGCAGCGCGAGTACCGCCCACACCCACCGGTCTATCCGCGACCTGTATATCTGCCGGTCAGTCGATGTCATCATCAAAATCCTCATCATTATACAGCACCGACTTGAGAGGCGCCAGGTCTTCAAGGCCTAAATTCAGCAGGCGCGACGTGAGTTTCCGGCGCTCGATATAGTCCATCAGTTTCTTACCGGCGTGTTGCATACGCTTGTCAGACTCCTGCCTTACCGGCACAAGCCGCAGATATCCGAGCAGACTCTTCAGATCCTCCGCCGTCGGCTCGATGCCATACTTCTCCCACAGCGCCACCGACTCCACGATGAGCGAGTGTACCGAATATGCCCTTACCTGATACTGCTCGCGCTCACCTATGAGGATTTCCATACGGCGACGGCCCTCATTGTACAGTACTATGGCCCGATCCTTGGTGATGCTACTGTCGCGGGCCGCCTGCCGCAGATAGTTGCGGGCGAGGGCATTGAGGGCATTGTACGACCGTGGAGACAGCGATATGGCCTGATTGAAATGATTGTACGCAGGGCTGTAATTGCCAAGACGCTGCTCTATCTTTCCGAGCTGTATCAGATAGTACGGGTCGTCGGCATATGCGTCGGCAAGATCTGTGAGCAGTCGCTTGATATTGGTGTAGGATAGGTGAAGGTCTTTGTCGAGAAAGTCGACGTTCATCACACGGGACTGTATCGCATTCCAGTAGCTGCCGGCATCGCTGAGAAACGGCTTCAGATGCTTCAGCACCTCTCCGAGTACGGCCACTCCGTGTTTGCCCGTATACTCGGATTTCTGCATCACAAGATTTTTGATTATCTCGCTGCGCAGCGCTATGCCCTGATTGCCGACGGGCTTCACAAAGTCGGCGATAGCCGGCTCGATGACCGATGCATACCGCCTGGCCTTCCATATCTGGAGCAGGGTATGGGGCATGTATTCAAGACCGGCCATATAAAAGACACCCAGCATGTACAGCACCTCGGCTATATCCGGTGCAGCGGCATTACCGGCAGCCGGATTTATCAGGCGGCGGTACGACTTGCTCAGGCGCGACTCGAAGTGCTCGCCATGATTGAGCTTCCACAGCGCATCGACCAGATCACGGCTGCCCGTGAAATGCTTCATGCGCTCCTGGTCTGACTTGCCGAGCAGATATCCGAGCAGATGCTTGCGGTCAAGTGTCTGCACGGCCGAGCGGGCGAGGGCATCTATTTCGTCGACCAGTGCTCTGTCGAGGTTATACTCCATGTATCCCGGAAAATGACTCAGCTCGTAGTGTTTTTTGGCGTGAAAGAATGGCCTGTCGACTGTGACCACCACGAGTCGCCGGTCGGCCGGATATTCATCGAGCAGGTCAGACAGCACTCGGTATTGCTTGGCACCATTGTCGACAAGCAATATCACCACATCGTCGAGAGTCGGTGCATACTGCGCAAATAGATGACGGTCAAACCGCTGTCCCGTATACTCAACTACCTCATAGCCTTGCTTCAGCAAGGTCATGCCGATGCGGAGCAGCAGAGTGCTTTTGCCGCCCACGGCCTTGCCCGTCACGGCCGCCACAATCGGCTCCCGGCCTCCCTTGGAGAGGGCTGCGGTGATGTCGCCGCAGATGCGGTCGGCCACGGGCAGTCGGAAGTCGTAGTCGGTAAATATATCGTACCACGTGGGAGTATAGCCTTCGTAGAGCTTGGTCGTTGAATTGTCTTTAGACGACTGAATATCATAGAACGGGCGCAGGCGACGGAACATACTGTCGAAAGCGCGCCGGCTTATATCCTTTTTTGTATGCCGGCCGCCGGCATTTTGCTTTTCAAGCCATCCGGCAAATTCCTCGCAAGTGAGCTGAATCAGATGCGCCCCGGTCTGAGATATTTTGTGACGCAGGGCATAGCCCGGCTTAGGGTCGACATAGAAGAGGTTTCCTCGCCTGGTATCCGAGGCATCGATATACTGATTCAACGCAAATCTTATATCAGGCTCGACGACATTGGCTCCGATGATTACAAAATCATGAAGACTCAGGTCGTGGGTAAGGTCGGCATAGCGCTTGCCTGCGATTGACACGCGGCTGTACTCCTCCTGCGAGAAAACAAATCCCTCGGAATGATTTTGCACACATCCGTGCAACTTCACATAGTCGATACGCCCCGGCTCACCAAGCATCGGATGGCGGGAGTTGATGATATTGAGCCGCCCCTTGGGAGCAGCCGCCTCCATCAGATCATCAATATTCAAGGTATAAATCCTGTACCACGGATACGATGCTACAGTGCTATGAAACGGCCGCGGGATGCAGTCTGTAAACAGCCTGCGGAGAAATTCAGCTGCGCGCACTTCACACTCACGGTATGCCACCGAGTATGCCTCGGAAAGCGACATCCCCATAAACTCAGTATAATCGGCGCCGGCGCAGTCAAGACACAGTAGTTCCGTAGCCAACGCTTCCTTAAGCCCATATCCAAGCGGCAGGTCACGTCCCGCGGCATTGCGGGAGCCATAAGAAAATCCGGCGCCGGTAAAAAGTATCGGCGCGTGTTGCTTCATCCTGCGCGACAGCAGGTCGAGCGATTGGCTGGTGACGTCATCCATAGTACTATGTCTTTTTTGCAAATATAGTATTTTTTCCGACGCAAAAACAAAGAACAGGATGTTGCAGAGCCAACTTTACAATTGATGTAGCATAATCATGTAATCCCATAGCGTCCGACGGACGCTGAGTATTCGTAACCCCGCACACCGTAGCCGCAGGCG
>OFFM01001749.1_pt1 | contig 11114 bp, 12 predicted proteins | sample 1521401 | NCBI WGS metagenome assembly OFFM01 (sample SAMEA3504118, study PRJEB24116) | mouse gut metagenome | biome: mouse gut; feature: mouse-associated habitat; material: faeces | place: Denmark | collected 2011
GGTTGCACGTATAAAAATCGCCGTTATATCCTGACAGATGCCGATTTATGAATATCACACCCCAATAATCCGCTATCAACAGAGCCATTTTTTCTTACTGACATTTCACAGATAGACTTTTGTCCCAAAATGCGGATAATGCAGAAAATGCAGGTAATTTATAGAAATTGTGTCATGTATGCCGGGAGGTAAGTTATATTGCCATCTTTGCGTAAATCCTTTGTATATATAAGGTAACGTTGGTTCACTCGTGAAGAGAATTTTTCACAGAACGTTACCCATAATACTCCGAATCCCCAAATTTGATTTAATAAATCTGCACCAAATCCCCTAATTGATATAGGTATTTCTGCACCGAATCCCCAAATCTTAACTATTTTGTTTGGAGGTTAAGTCAAAAATTACAAACTTTGCACTCAGTAAAGATGGGCGCTTGAGAGAGCCGAAACCGTTAAATTTGAAGATGCAGACAGCACTGTTAACCGTTTTGTATACATAAAGCGCAACCTACTCATTATTAGATATACGCTATAATTGCATCGGAAATAAACTGTAAGACATTAGGGCATAACAGATAGAACCACCATGTAAGTCCTGCGCCACCCTCGCTTTTGAACAACAGCCCGTAACACAGCAACGCATTATATCCCAACCAAAATAGAATATTGCATAATGCAGTATGGTTTCTGAACTTATGGATAATGGCTATGGAAATCAGCGACAGGGCAAACGCCGCAGCAAGGAGCAATGTATCTTCACTCCATGATGAGCATAAGCAGACTGACAAAGTCATAACCGCCCCTATTAACCATAATAACCAAAATTGGGTATTGTAGTGTGCCATATAACATTTCATTAAGACATATAATTCACGATTGCCGACTTATTCTTTGCAAAATACTTTCTTGAATTAATATTCAATGCTCCAAGAGCACGCGTTCCTTTTTCACATATATAAAAGAAAGGGAAATTTACTGTTACCACAAACTGCTTTCCTGAATAATCCAGCATTATCTTGTATTGCTTGTTTACATTGTCATACTTTGTATCCAAAATAACACAACTATCTGGTAGAAGTCTCTTTGTCTTTCGCATAACGTAACATTGCTTAAGCCAATTGTCATATAGAAACATACCGTTTGTAACAACAAATACAATGAGAATGAAGAGTAATCCGAATGTAATGACCTGACCGGATATTGTATCTCCATTATTCATTTGAATAAATAGGCAGATTGAAAATAACATTATACAAATTGCCAACACCCATGATATTGAGAACAGGAGGGCATCTTTTAATGCAAATATAAAAGAGGTATAATAGGTCGTTTTTGTACCGTACCAAAATCGTTTATCAGTCAGTTTCATTGATTGTCGGGTCTAAAATGTTTCGGATAATTCCTATTGTTTGTCGCCAGTCGGTCTCTTTCATATCGAATGACCGGGAACGACTACTGTCCCAATCAAAACCTCGTCCATCTTTACGCCTCTTGCCAACTTCTATTGACAATTTATCTCCAAGATATTCTTTACTGCTATATTCTACAAGGCACATGGTTGAGTTCAGATACAGTTGCCGCCAAGACTGTTGCTTCATCGCTTTTATCAATTCAGACGCTTTCATATCTTCATATCTGCTCTTAACACTTGTTTCAAGACAGTCAAACATAGTTTTCTCAAATTCTGAATCAGTACAATCGTGTGATAGAAAATAGATTGGTTTGCTTGCAATACTATAATAAACCGTCAGGAAGATGTATTGCTTTGAAGTTCGGTATATTTGACATTTGGCATTTCTATCTTGTGGTATTTCAATCGTGTTATTGGTTTTTCCTACTTTTGACCAACGATATATGCCTAAAACGGCAGCCAAAAGAATTATGATAATAAGCCATTTATCGTCACTATGGTCATAGTAATCATAGACGGTCATATTATTGGCTGGATTATTCTTTTGATACATGACTCCAATAGTATCACCAACGGCCAACCCTTTTAATCGTCTTCCACTACCTTTATAACTAATCCCATCAATATTCAGATGGTAGTATATAGACCATGAATTGCCGACACTTGAAATGTCTTCGATTGCCACTCTTGTCGAAATCGGATTATTCGCCAAATTCTTTCGTTTGTTATTATTGAAAAAGAATCCGAAAACCCAAAAAGGTACAAGAACTATAAGGATAGCCACAATTGGCAATCCTCTTGTTCCTCTCTCGCCAAGAAAGAATCTGTATAATTTGCTGTCAGACTTCATATTATTTAAGATAGCAATTCGACCATTCGGCTTTTCAGTTTCTTATATCTCGAGTAGAAGCCAAAACGAAGAAATAAGAAAAACACACTTGCAAACAAGATAAAAACGGTCATAATCAGCACTGAGCCTCCACACATGCCGTGAGTTATAATCTCATAAATGACAGTTGCTCCAATCGCCAATATCCCTATTACAAACAGACTCATAAAGATGACTGTGAGAATGTTTGGGCCGATTTCAAGATGCACCTCGCAGCTATTTTCATTTACAGGAGATATTGAGGCTTTTGCCATGGGTGCAAGAGATGATTGTAAGTCCGAATTACGGATGACACAAAAACCATTAGACCAAACCGAACCTCTGAACTCAAAGCCCTTTACAAAACTGCTTCGTGTTATCACTGCTGATGTAGGGCGAAAAGTCGCCTTATCCATGAAATCAATAATCTCATGAATGTTCTTTTCTACAATAATATCCTGCTTGTATATCGGAACAATCATGTAAGTTACATTTTTCGCTTTTATTCTGCTTGTAGTTTGAAAACGATTGGTAATGTAAGCCATACATTGACTTTCTCACCGTTAAGTGTTCCAGGACTAAATTGAGGAAAAGATTTGACAAGACGGATAGCCTCTCTATCTAATGCTGGGTCCTTACCTCTTACAATCGTTGGCTCACAAACATTACCTAAGGTGTCAACATAGAATTTTATGACAACTCTTCCTTGAATGCCAGCGTCCAACTGTTCTTTGGGATATTTCAAGTTTTTGGCAATAAAATTCAACATCGCAACATTACCTCCCGGAAATTCAGGCATTTGTTCAACACAGTTATAAATATCCCTGTCATCTGGATTTTTAGGTAATTCATCCGGCATTTCACCCTGCGTAACAATAACATCAGAAATATTGGCTATCTCTCCCTCTTTCATCATCGCCGCTTCTCTAATTGAATCGATTACTTCTTGCACCGGCAATTCGCCTTCAACATTCCATTCATCATCACCCTCAAGCAACTCCGTAGGCTCACCTTGTAGGCTATAACTGTCGTTGGCCTGACTTGAGGAACTGCCGCAGCCTGATAATGCAATCATACCGGCCGATAATCCGGCAAGCACAACGGCTTTACCCATCAGTTGTCGCTTACAAAGTTGTTGCTCTAAATATCGCACCTCGGCTTCGCATTTCGGACACGTTCCGAGACAATCACCTTTGTAGGGACACTCCGACGTTACAAACTCTATGTCATTCGCTTCGGCTATCTGCCGACGAATCTCCTTCAATATCTTGCAAGTCTGCTTTCCTCGTGCCATAATCAGTGTTTACGGATTTGATAGGTGAATAGATCGAATTTGGAGTAGCCAAGTGCGGAGAGAGCCTTGCGGCTTACCTCGCGGGCGGTGTCGGTATTATAGTCCGGGATAAGAGGTAGCCGTATCATGCAGTCTTTCTGACGGTCAGCCTTAGCAATTAAGCGCAAATTGGACAGCACATGCGGATTATCCTTATCCGTGTATTGACGATAAATGTTCGCATCCATATCCTTGATGTCGATAATCCATGAATCTACCGCCGGGAGTAGAGCCTCAATATTTTCTTGCGGCACATTCAGCGATGTTTCTAATGTCAGTCTCCATGACGGGCCACACAACTCACGGAAACGGCGGATAAAATCAGGTCGTAATGCAGGTTCTCCACCGCCGAAAGTCACACCACCGTTGGTGGCGATGAAATAAAGTTCATCAATTCTGACTTCATCGTAAAGTGACTGCGGAGTGTATTCCTTGAAACGGTTACTGTCGCCGAGCGATTGTGGATTGAGGCAGTAACGGCAGCGGAGCGGACATCCGTGGAAAGCGACAAGCGTGGTGACACCATCGCCGTCGGTGGAGAGGCGATGACGGGAGATGCCTATTATTTTTGCTCGGTCGGGAGGCATTGCTGTCGGATTGTCATAAGAGCCTATCGCAAAGTTAATAAGAATATTTGACATTAGGGTGGGTTGCACGTATAAAAATCGCCGTTATATCCTGACAGATGCCGATTTATGAATATTATCGAAACTAAAACTGTTTCCGACTTACACAAAATGTTTAAGCAAAAAGTTGATGATACGCCAACGAGTGGTAACAATTTTAAGCCTTCTATTCTTGTTGATTGCTTTTACTATTTCCTTTACGACCCTATCCAAAGGCATTACCCAAAACAGCCCATCCCCCTTTGCCATTCGTGTCTTTACAAGTCCGGGGCGAATCTCAGTAACGACAAGAGATGTTCCCTTTGACTTCTGCTGGAGTGATTTGATATAGTTTATCTGAAAAGCTTTCGATGCGCTATAAGACGGAGCTATCGGCGTAGGTTGTAATCCTCCAACGGAAGTTATTGCAACAAGATGCCCTGATTTTTGATTCTCGAAGATTTTGTAAATTAAATCAGCCGCGTTAGTCCATCCATTCACATTTACTGAAATGGTTGCAAGTTCAGTTGATAATTCCAGTTCTGGATTGAGTTCTCCAACTCCGGCACAAATTATTGCCAAATCCAGATGCCCGAATTTTGACATTACGTTTTTCAGCATAAAATCAAACGAAGACAAGTCGGCAATATCACACTGAAAGGCAACAGTATTGTCCGGGTTGTCTTTAATCTGTTTTTGCAGGAGTTCATTCCGTCGTCCTGTAATGGCAACTGTATTACCAGTCGTGGTATAATGCTTCCACAACTCATATCCAATTCCAGAGGTCGCTCCTATAATAAGTATATTCATCTTTTGCTGATTTAATCAACAAATTTACAGTGAATAGAAATAAAAACTCTAAACAAATGTTTAGAGTCAACTTCTTAATCCTATTTTTCCATTTTCTTTCGGATGCGACTAAGATGAATTGGCGAGACGAGAAGATATGAGGCAATGTCGCGAAGCTTTACTTGCTTCAAGACATCGGGATATTTTTCAACAAGTTCATGATAACGCTCTGTCGGCGATTTTTGATAGAGATGAAGATAACGGCCATACGCTTCTTCCAAGACCACTGCCGACATGTGAGGTATGAGACCCGGATTATCCTTTGTGATGAAATCACGAAGTGTGCGTAATGGAACCTGCATGACCTCGGAGTCACAACCTGCGATTATTGTAATTTTTGATGGCTTATCGAAGATAAAAGACTGGGTGAAATCCATAATACATTCATCTGCAAACGAAAAACCCGTGACAGCATAATCGCCCTTTGATGTCAGTACGCAATATTTGAAGTAGCCCGATTTTACGAAGCCAACGTATCTCCCGACATGTCCTACTTCGGCAAAACAATCTCCCTTTGCATAGCGGACGGTCTTGCCGTTAGCCATGCAATACTCGCGCATCGCCTCAAAGTCAATATGCGAAAGGAAATCGTTGATCTGTGCCATCGTTCAAAATGCAGAAAATGCAAGTCTAATATTGGTTTCGTTCATCCTCTAATCTTTTTCGCCCAATGTCAGCAACTGTTACCTGTGTTTCATCGATAATGGCATCGCTCCCCAATTGATTGAGCAGTTGTACGCATTGATTTAGCAACTCCTGTCTAAATCTAAGATCCCCTGATACATCAATAGTCGGATACAATTGTTGCATCAATATCAATAGCCGGCATTCCGATTGCAGCCTGTCACGTTCTCCATTGAGATAAATGGCTTTTTGCAGAGTATTTGCTTTAGAGACTGTATCAGCCAATTTCCTTATAGGGCTTTCTTTATCATAAGAAAGTCTTATGCCTTTTATAAATTCAGAAAAATCATCCATATCTTCCTTTAACTATAACTTATTATCACAAGGTGCAAAAAGAGTTGTAAGATAATTTATAAGAAGCAAGTTCAAGATTATTCAATCACTTCCCAAGAGCCTCCTTTTGTCGGTCCGATATGTCTTAATCGCCCCTCTTTGACAAGCGCATCTAATCTTCGTTGGACACTACTTTTAGTTATCTTAAGTAAATCACTTAGAGCATCCATTGTAATAAGCGGATTATTTTTGATTGCCCCTAAAATAATGGTTCGCTCTTCAGATTTAGTTCGGTTCTGTATCGGTTTTGTATCGTTCTGTATCGATTCTGTATCGGTTTTGATCCAGTTTTGGTTCGATTTTATATCGGTTTGTATCGGGTGTTTATCACCTCTAATTGACATGAAAATCTCACGATAAATTACGGCTGTGACACCCCCCTGCTCAACTGTGAATTCCGGACGCATAAGATTAGCTTTATCAAAAGCCTTCATTATCTTTTCGTATCCGCGACCCCACGCCTCAATGAATCCGGCACGGTAGAAAACCTGAGCCATCTTTGGATTACGCGGTTTGGATGTGTGCTTACTCATTAGAGTTTCTACTGTATAATCTTCAGGCAATACACCTTCATTCCATAAACGAATATGGTCATCGTAGATACTCATCTGATTCCATGTGCCGAATTGGAGTTTGTGTACAATACTATTGAAGATAATTTCACGAAGAGCATCTTCAGGAATTTCCAATGGCTCTTTGCGTTGCAATCCCTCATAATGTATCGGACGGATAAGATACTTGCTGCTTAACACCTGCATTATCTTATCAGTCATTTGAATAAGATTCCCTTCAATTTGGTCTTGACTTAACAAGTCTGCATCATCCGCACCAAACCTGCCAATCTTAAAACTGGAGGTTACAAATCTGCGTTGAGGATATTTTCCGAATAGCAGAACTGCACCGTTTGTTGGAACTCCATCCTTAATAAGTCCTAAATTATATAGGACATCTTCTTTGGCAGATTTACGAGATTCGTTATCCATTCGACCCTCATCAATAGCGTGATCCAAAAAATAATTAATCGCACCGTCATCAATATCATCCAGCGTAAACCCATCACAAGGAATGTCTTCCCAATTCAATCCCATCTTTTTCAGAAGAAACTGATGAAGAGCAGCCCCACGAAACTCTTGTTTAGTCGCACCACTACGATAGTAATAAACGCCACGATAAGAAATCGGCATTCCACATGGTTCGATAACAATCTCAATAACGTCCTTGCCCTCCATCGTAAGATGATTGGTCTCTGGAAATACACCTGTATTGTTGATAATCTTGTTAGGAATATCCTCCAACTGCTTATGGAGATTCTCTACACCAACAATAGTTAAGTCATCGTCAATGCCAATATAAATCTTTCCACCCTGCGCGTTAGCAAAACCGGATACCCATTTCAGGTATTCGTCCTTCCAGATGCGCTTGTGCTCTATGTTCCGATTCTCATGATTCATATAGCAAAATTATCAAAAAATCCTGATGTACACAATGGTAACCCCAAAATCACACTCAGCTTTCAAGGATGGTCGTTTCGTTTTTTTGAGGCATTCCACTTCTGTTTTTTGAGATAAATATGAGTATCTTTGTCAATAATCCCCTATTCTTATATGGCTCAAATGACAACAATCCCCAAATGTCAGATGCTATTGTAAAATCCATCGAAAATGGCTATCTTCGCATTCAGTAAAGATGGGTGCTTAAAGGGAGCCCCAATAATAAAAAATGCTATAACTACACAGAAGTTTGTTTAAACTAATTTTTTATTAACATTTGCGAGATATTTTTGAGTCGATTTTGACACTCGAAGAGGCAGCAACCTAATGGTTGGCGCCGATGAGAGAGACCAAAGCGACCAAAAAGATCCGCAAAGGTTAATAAAAGAAATTGTTCATACTTCATTTTAAAGTTTCGTAAATTAGTTTAAACAACTTCCTAAATAAGTATAGACAACTTCATTAGTTATGAGACCATTTTTTACCATTTTCAGTAGCGTTCTTATGGCATTATCCACTTTTGCCAACGGTGCTGACGTCTATCCTGTTCCAACAGATTCGATACGCCTCAGCGACCCGTTTGTTCTTGCCGACAAGGCATCCGGAATATATTATATGACAGGCACCGGTGGACAACTATGGAAAAGCCCGGATCTTGCCAACTGGGCGGGTCCGTACAATGTGGTGGAAATAGACCCGAATTCATGGATGGGAGCAAATCCGATGATATGGGCCGCCGAAATCCACAAGCACAACGGTAAATACTATTATTTCGCCACATTCACCAACCGAGATGTCATCATCGACACAGTACAAGGTCGAAAAATTGAACGCAGGGCATGTCATATCCTTGAAAGCGATAATCCGGAGGGGCCATACAAACCGATTTCCAAGGCGAACTATCTACCGGAGGATAAGCCGACACTTGATGCCACTTTATGGATAGATGAAGACAGCAAGCCATACATGATTTATTGCCATGAATGGATACAGAACGATAATGGAACCGTTGAAAAAATTGAACTCACCCCTGATTTCGCATCAACAACAGGTTCGGGTAAAATACTCTTTAAAGCAAGTGACTCTCCCTGGAGCAGAGAGAAGCTAAACGGGGAAATATGTCCGAACAGAGTGACAGACGGTCCATACGTCTTCAAGACCGCAACAGGGAAATTAGGCATGATATGGACAAGCTGGATTTATAATGTCTACACCCAGGGCGTAGCTTACTCAAAGAGCGGAACACTTGACGGACCATGGATTCAGGAGGCTGAACCTATTACACCGCCCGATTTCGGGCATGGAATGATTTTCACCGATTTTAAAGGTCGTAAAATCATGGCTTGCCACAGTCATAAGGATATCAACGGATATTATCTACGTATCCCGCATTTTTTTGAAGTCGATACGTCAGGCGACAAACTTAAGATTGTAAAACCATATCACCCTTAAAAATACTCCCTGCGAAGCCGCTATCGTTCGCAGGGAGTATTTTTATATTAATTATATACAGGTGCCGGATCTTGATATCTTATTTTTCACTAAGAATTCTTTCAATATCTTCTGTTATCAGCGATGGGTTAAGACGGTTAGCTTCTGCAAGTGCACCATAATCATAACGGTCGGCAAACTCTTTACGCAGTCCATAACATTTCACCTTCATGGGGGTCAAACCATAGAATCCGGCAATCTTTTCACCAAACCCTCCATCGAGCACCCCATCTTCAAGCGTGACAACAAGTCTGTGATCTTTCTCCAGATCTCTGAGCAAATCCTCATCAACGCCACTGAGATAGCGGGGATTTATCAAAGTCGGCTCAAAACCTTTTTCCACGAGCATAGCCACCACTTTCTCACCAAGCCCGTAAAAAGCTCCGGCTCCTATTATAGCCATATCCTTACCCCTGCGGTCAATACTATATTTATTTAGATCAGAATAATCTGTAGGGAATGTCCTGCCGGTTTCAACTACAGCAGTGCCGGGAATGCGGATTGCCACAGGGTGCTCATTCTGAGCCATAGCCCAGTCAAGCATGGCGAGATACTCCTCCTTGCAAGTCGGGGCAAGATAAACAAATCCCGGAATATTACTGATAAGAGCTATATCAAACCATCCGAGATGCGTCACATCGTTCATGCCATACATAGTGGCATAAAACAATCCTATAACTACCGGTGTATTGTTGATTGCAACATCCTGCGAAAGCTGATCATATGCCCGTTGAACAAACGAACTCACGACTCCGAAGAAAGGTTTTGCACCACCCTTCGCCATACCTGATGCCAACGCCACAGCCTCCTGCTCGGCAATTCCTACATCTATAAACTGGTTGCCCGCCTGTTTGCGTCTTTCGGGATCAAAACCAAACACACCCGGTGTACCTGCCGTTATAGCCGCTACGGTTGAATCTTTGTGCATCATCTGAAGAAGATGCCGCGCCGTTACATCTCCATAGTCGGGTGTCTCGTCTATATGCGTCGGATGCCCGGTCGGGATGTCAAAGGGGCTTCCATAGTGGAATGTCTCCCTGTCTGCCTCAGCGGGAGCGTATCCTTTACCCTTCTGCGTATTGATATGCACAACGACAGGATGCTTGATATCCTTCACACCTTCAAATGCCTTAATAAGCTCATCCACATCATTACCATATGCCACATACTTATAATCAAATCCAAGCGACTTGAAATAATTGGGTTCTGACTGACCGTCTGTCTCACGCAGTTGACGCAGGCTTTCATACAAACCACCATGATTCTCCGCAATCGACATGTCATTATCGTTTACAACAACAATGAAATTAGAATCGAGTGTAGCACCGAAGTCAAGTCCTTCGAATGCCTCACCGCCACTGAGCGAACCGTCACCTACGAGAGCCACTACATTCTCGCTTCCGCCTCGCAAGTCTCTTGCCTTGGCAAGTCCTCCCGCGAGACTTACAGCCGTAGATGTGTGTCCTATGGTAAAGAGGTCATACTCGCTCTCACCGGGATTAGTATATCCCGTTACATCATCGTAATGGGCTTCGTCAAGGAAAGCATTTATTCTTCCGGTCAACATTTTATGGACATATGTCTGATGCGAGACATCAAACACGATCTTGTCTTTGGGTGTATCAAATACATAATGCAATGCCACCGCAGCCTCGACCATTCCAAGATTCGGACCTATATGACCACCATGAACACTCAGTTTATGAAGCAACGCTTCACGCAAATCATGACATAATAGTCTCAACTCCGATACAGACAGATTCCTGATATCGGCAGGACTCTTAATATCTTTTATATTCATATTTCTTTAAATAATTTACGATATTTATAATAACAAAATTACAAAACAATTTTTCCTCATCTTTACCAAAATCACCTAAAAAAATACCTTTATCAACGTTACCAGACATCCCCGACGCTAAATGTGTAGACCAGAGAGTCCCACAGCCATAGCATAGACGTTGGTTATTATAGACCTTAGATCCATATAACCATACACTGAATAACCATACACTGACGCTGCGTTTCTGCGACGAAAGCTCGAAGAGCTG
>OFFM01001760.1_pt1 | contig 11022 bp, 5 predicted proteins | sample 1521401 | NCBI WGS metagenome assembly OFFM01 (sample SAMEA3504118, study PRJEB24116) | mouse gut metagenome | biome: mouse gut; feature: mouse-associated habitat; material: faeces | place: Denmark | collected 2011
CACATCACCGGGGCGGGCGGCATTTCCGGCGAGGGAGCACCGACACCCCATCATCATCACACCACCACACCCATGAGCAAACTCCACAAAGCCATCCGCGACCTCATCGCACACACCTCTGCGCATGAGCCGACCGTCACCTCTGAGGAAATCACAGAGGGATGGGCCGATACCGTGAGCCGCGCCCTGTCGGTAGCCCGACGCAACCGTCGCCGCTATACCGCCGCCGCGGCCATAGGCGCCGCAGCCGTGGTCGGCGCGCTGCTATGGCTCACAATCCCCTCGGGCACCGGGCTGCTGTCGACCGGCCGGGAGATTGAGCTGTATGCCCTGCGCACACCGGCATCGTTTACCGACGGCGAAGGCTCAAGCGTGAAACTGCTCATGGCCGGCGGCACCGAGATGCTGATAGACTCGCCCGAGGCGCTCATCGACCACGATGCCTCAGGCTCGCTGGTCATCGACCACGACAGTGTGGCCGCTCCCGCTGTAGCAGAGCAGGCCCCCTCCGACGCTCCCGTATACAATCAGGTGATAGTGCCTTACGGCCGGCGCTCGCGCCTGACCATGGCCGACGGCACCCGCATGTGGCTCAACTCCGGCTCGCGCGTGGTATACCCCGCAGCCTTTGCCTCCGACAGCCGCGAGATCTATCTCGAGGGCGAGGCATACCTCGAGGTCGCCCGCGACACCTCGCGGCCCTTTACGGTAAAGACCTCCTCGATGAACATACGCGTCACCGGCACACGCTTCAACGTCTTTGCCTATCCGGGCGAGGCTCGCCATGAAGTGGCGCTGGTACAGGGCGGCGTGACAGTGCGCGGCTCCTCGGCCGGGGAGTGCCGCCTCACACCGGGCCACGCCGTAAGCTCCACCGCCGGGGGCGACCTCGGCTCTGCCCGTCGCGCAGATGTGACATCCCGCATCAGCTGGGTCACAAACACCCTCATCTACGACGACGAGCCTCTGCAGGGCGTATTCGAGCGCCTGCGCCTGTACTATGGCAAGCAGTTTGTGATGGATGCCGGCCTCGACCACATCCATATCACCGGCAAACTCGATATGCCGGGCAGCCTCGAGTCTATCCTGGAGTCGATAGCCTTCTCCGTGCCGGTGACATTTGAGCACGCCGGCGGCGACACCATCCGTGTCCACTCTCTCAAATAAGCCATCTTCACATCTCTAACCTAAAATTTACAGTGATTACACTTCAACACACACCGTCGGTCATGCAGAGGCTGTTGCTGCCGCTGCTGATGATGCTTGCAGCGCTCGCCGCAGGCGCGCAGACATCCGACGCCGTCACGCTCCACCTCAAGGACGCGCCCGTGAGCCGGGTGCTCGAGACCCTCGAGCGCGACTACAATTATGTATTTGTATACTCCAGCGGCACCATCGATACCGCCCGCAAGGTGAGCGTCGACGTCACTGCCGCCCCCATCGCCGACGTGCTGGGTAAAGTCTTTGCCGGTACCGGCGTAGAGTGGGTCATCAAAAACCGACAGGTGGCCCTGCGCCGCGGCCAGACACCCGAGCGCAAGGGACGCCCGGCCAAGGGCGCCACTCATACCCTCAAGGGTGTCGTGACCGAGGCCGCCACCGGCGAGCCTCTCATCGGCGCCTCCGTGCGGGTCAAGGGCCACAAGGAAGGCGTGGTGACCGACATCGACGGCAACTACTCCATCGAGGTCGGCTCCAATCAGGAAGTCGAGTACTCCTATGTGGGCTTTGCCACCCAGACCCTCGCCGTGGGCGACTTGGGTGTGCTCGACGTGGCCATGAAGACCGACAATAAGATGCTGTCGGAGGTAGTGGTCGTGGGTGCCGGCACCCAGGCCCGTGTGTCGGTCACCGGCTCGATACAGTCGGTGCAGGGCACCGAGCTGCGCGCCCCCACCTCGTCGCTGACGAGCAACTTTGCCGGCAAGCTGGCCGGTGTGATATCGTCGACCACCTCGGGCGAGCCGGGAGCCGTGTCTGAATTCTATATCCGCGGCGTGGGCACATTCGGAGGCCGCGCCACCCCTCTCATCCTCCTCGACGACGTGGAGATATCCTCGGCCGACCTCAACCGCCTGCCTGCGGAGTCGATCGAGAGCTTCTCCATACTGAAAGACGCGTCGGCCACCGCCATCTACGGCGCCCGCGGCGCCAACGGTGTGATGATCATCACCACAAAAAAAGGCTCCGAGAATACCCGCGCGCGCATCAACGCCAGCGTCGAGTGCTCGTTTCTGAAACCCGTCAACCGCGTGACATACGTCGACGGCCCCACCTACATGGAGATGTACAATGAAGCCCTGCTCAGCCGCACTCCCGGCGCCACTCCCAAGTACTCACAGCAGACCATCGACTACACCCGCTCGGGCATCAATCCCTATGTGTATCCCAACGTCGACTGGTACGACCTGCTCTTCCGCAGCCACACCATGAACCAGCGCGCCAACGTCAACATGAGCGGCGGCGGCTCCAAGGTGACATATTACATGGCCCTGCAAGTCAACCACGACTCTGGCATGCTCAAGGTGCCCGACGTAAACTCGCTCAAGAGCAACATCGAAGACTGGAACTATATCTTCCAGAACAATATCAGCTACAAGCCCACACCGACCACCACCATCGACCTGCACCTCAACGCTCAGTTTGGCAACCGCAAGGGCCCGGGCATGAGCATGACCGATATCTTCTACTCGACATACAACTCCAATCCCGTCACCTTCCCCGCATACTATCCGAGCGAGGATGGCGAGGGCCATATACGCTTTGGCAACGCTTACCGCAGCGACTCCCGCCTCTACGACAACCCCTACGCACAGATGCTGCGGACATTCTCCGAGAGCAACTACGCCACCATCAACGCCTCGCTGCGCGGCACACAGAAGCTCGACTTCCTCACCGAGGGCCTGAGCGCCACCGTGCTGGTCAACATGAAGAGCTACGCCACGTCTGACTATACCAACACCATCGAGCCGTACTTCTACCAGGCTGTCGACAACACCTGGGACCCCTCCGACCCCGATTTCTTCATGCTGCGCCCGCTGCAGAAGGGTACCGACTTCATCGCCCAGGGCGGCATCAACCGCTACAGCGACTTCCTCTTCTACCTCGACGCCCGCGTGAATTACGCCCGCCAGTTTGGCGCCCACAATGTATCGGGTATGCTGATGTACATGCAGCGCGAGTACCGCAACAATGTGCTGCCCCAGCGCAACCAGGGCCTGTCGGGACGCTTTACCTACGACTACGACCGCAAGTATCTTGTCGAGGTAAACTTTGGCTACAACGGCACCGAGCGCCTTGCCAAGGGTCGCCGCTTTGAGCTCTTCCCCGCCGTGTCGCTGGGCTGGCGTGTGAGCAGCGAGAAATTCTGGGAACCGATCACCCCGGTCATCAGTGAATTCAAGATACGCGGCTCCTACGGACTTGTGGGCAGCGACGAGACCGGTCTGCTGGCCGGCGCCGCACACTTCCTGTACAAAAATGAAGTGCTGCTGGGCAGCGGCGGCGGATTCCACACCGGCGCCGAGCTCGACCAGGCGATCTACAAGCGCGGCCCGGCATTTCTGAAGTATGCCGTGGCCAATGCCGGCTGGGAGCGTGCCAAGAAATTTGACATCGGCTTTGACATGCAGCTGCTCAACTCTGTCACCATCGCTTTTGACTACTTCAACGACCACCGCGACCGTATCCTGCAGCGCCGCAGCTCGTGGCCCGGCATCCTCGGCTACGGCAATGCCGTGCCCTGGGGCAATGTGGGCAAGGTCGACAACCACGGCGTGGAGCTGAGCGTCAACTGGCGCAAAAACATACTCCCCGACCTGAGCGTCGACGTGCGCGGCAACTTCACCTATACCGAAAACAAATACGTATACAACGACGAGCCCGACTATCCCTTTGTGTGGCAGACCCTCACCGGCAAGCCTCTCTCGGCGACATACGGCTACGTGGCCGACGGTCTTTTCAAAGACGAGGCCGACATACGCAACCATGCCTCGCAGGCCAACCTCGGCAGCGAGATAATGCCCGGCGATATCAAGTACCGCGACATCAACGGCGACGGCATAATCACCGAGGACGACCGCGTGATGCTCTCGCCCTACGGCTCGACACCGCGCATACAGTATGGCTTCGGCGTGAATGTGGTATGGCGCAAGTGGGACTTCGGCGTATTTTTCAACGGCTCTGCCAAGCGCGCGCTGATGATCAACAATATCGCGCCCTTCTGCTCGGGCGACGGCAATCCCGACCGCAACGTGATGAGCTTCATCGCCGCCGACTACTGGAGCCCGTCGAACCCCGACGCCGCCTATCCTCGCCTGGGCGTGACCGAGCGTCAGATCAAAAACAATACCGAGGCCAGCTCATTCTGGCTGCGCGACGGCAGCTTCCTGCGCTTCAAGACTCTCGAGCTCGGATACACGTTCCCCTTTGTGCGCGTGTATGTAAGCGGCGACAACCTGGCCGTATGGAGCAAATTCAAGGAGTGGGACCCCGAGCTGTGGTACAACAATTACCCGCTGCAGCGCACCTTCAACGTGGGCGCCCAGTTTAACTTCTAATCATTATCTGAAACTATGAGATACACATATATCAAGAGCCTGTGTGCGGGGCTGCTGGCCGTGGCCGCCGTCTCGTGCGACTACCTCGATGTGGTGCCGCCGGAGACCGCCGACATCCCCGACACCATGAAAGACAAGAGCGACGCCATCAACTTCCTCTACTCATGCTACTCGACCGTGGCCAGCAACTACGCCGGCAACAACCTGGGTATCGAGCAGAGCGCCGACGAGACCGTGTGCCCCGTGATGTGGGGCCGCCTGTGCCAGGTGGTGTCGTGGAACCAGATGTCGCCCACCGCCGACTCAAATCTCGGCACCCTGATGCTGCCCTGGCATGTGACATACGACGGTCTGGGGCAGGTCAATCTCTTTGAGAAAATCCTCTCGGAGAGTACCCCGCGCGAGGTGACCGCGGCCGACCGCAGCCGCTGGATGGCCGAGGTGAAGTTTCTGCGCGCGTGGTATCACTTCCGCATACTCTCGGCCTACGGACCTTGCCCCATCATCGACCACTACTACGACACCAATACCGGCAAGGGCGACCTGCCCGGCCGCTCCCACTACGACTACTGCGTGGAGCGCATAGTCGGGTGGCTCGACGAGGCTGCCGAAGATCTGCCCGCCACCGTGGAGAGCAACGACCTCGGCCGCGCCACCTCGACCATATGCAAGGCGCTGAAATCGCGCGTGCTGCTCTACGCCGCATCGCCCCTGTGGAACGGCTCCTTCCCCAACGCCTCCTGGGCCAACACCTCCTACGAGACACCGGGCTACGGCACCGAGCTGGTGAGCCACGTATACGACCGCGACAAGTGGGTACGCGCCCGGCAGGCTGCCGCCGAGGCAATCGCCCTCGCCACCGGCGCCGGCAACCGCGCCCTCTTCTCTCTGGAGTCGAGCGAGAATCTGCGCCAGGCGCAGAGCGTGCCGCTGCCCGACATCCCCGGCGCAAGCGACGACTTCAAGCGCAAGGTGATGCAGATGCGCTACATGATGACCTCGACCGAGACCGAGGGCAACCGCGAGGTAATCTGGGGAGTCATCTCCAACCCCGACGCCTGGCTCAACTGGAGTGCCGACGCATTCCCCCACAATGTCATCGCCAAAGACGGCGGCGGCAACTCGGGCGGCATATGCACCATGTCGCCGCTGCTGGAGGCCGCGCAGCGCTTCTACACGGCCTCGGGCATCCTGCCCGAAGACGACCACACGATGCCCCGCGGCGAGTGGTTTGAGTCGGCCGGATACTATGGCCGCGAAGACATCATCCGCCTCAACGACGGCCGCGAGCCCCGGTTCCACGCATGGATATCGTATGACGGCGATGAGTACTGCCCCAAGGCTGTCAACGGCGCACCCCTGATAATCGAGGCACGCAACTCGATGCGCCACGGGTACAACCCCGATATGTTCAACCAGGACAACAACACCACCGGCTACTGGCTCAAGAAGTGGGCCCAGCCTGCATCGCAGTGGCGCCCCGACGGCTCGACCAACATACGCCGTCTGCCCCAGCAGCTGATACGCCTCGCTGAGCTGTATCTCAACCTGGCCGAGTGTGAGGCCGCCCTCGACAACACGGGCGCCGCGCTGGAGGCTCTCAACAAGGTGCGCGGCCGTGCCGGCGTGCGCGACCTCACTGCCGCCGACCTGGCGCTGATGCCGCTCACCGACTGGGTGCGCGCCGAGCGCTACATCGAGCTTTTCTGCGAGGGTCACCGCTACTACGACGTGCGCCGCTGGCTCATCGCTCCCGAGGTACTCCGCTCGGGCGTGCGCACCGGCCTCAACGCCATCGCCAAGAAAGACCCGTCGTTTGAGGAGTTTAACGTCCCCACCCCGGTCGACCAGCCTTTTGCCTGGGACAACCGCATGTATCTGCTCCCCGTCAAGTCGAGCGAAATCTACAACAACCCTCAGCTCGTGCAAGCTCCGGGCTATTAAATCAGACATCAGATGAATAAGATATATTCCATCATACTGGCCGCGGCCGCGCTCGCGACGGCAGCGTCGTGCTCTGAGCTCGACACCGACCTCGATACCATCGTGCCGGCCGAGTATGACCGCATCCTCACCCTGAAATCATCGGGCGTGCAGTCGGTGACCATGTCGGTCGCCGAGACCCGCCACTGCTACGACCTCGCCATCCTCAAGGGCGGCCTGCACAAGGAATTTGCCGCCGAGGCCATGCTCGAGGTGCTCACCCAGGAGGAAGTCGACGCTACATACAACGACAAGCTCGGCACCCGCTACCGTGTGCTCTCGGCCGGCATGTACACCGTCACCGACTATCATATGACCATCGGCCGCGAGGCCACGGGACGGTCAGTGGTGGTGGCATTCAATGCGCCGCGCATCTACGCGGCCATGAGCCGCGCGGAGGAGAGCGGGAGCACCTTTGTGCTGCCCGTGCGCCTCACCAGCCCCTCCGACTCTGTCAATGTCAGCGGCAACGAGGTGCTGCTGACCTGCGCCGTCGCCCCCGCGACCGTGTCGATGGAGCTTGCCCGCGAGCGGGTGCAGCTGCCATCCGACGAGGCCACCGCCACCGTAGACTTCGACATTACCAAGACCGGCGAGGTCACCACCGGCCTGAGTTTCTCGGTCAAGAGCCAGGAGGAACTCGACCGGCTGTACTCCGGACCCGAGGGCATCGACTACACCCTCATCCCCGCCGACTGCTACACGATGGCACCCGAGGCTGAGATGGCTGCCGATGCCGTCACTCTCACTCACGGCATCGACTTCGACATCGCCCGCGTGAAGGCATTTGCCGACGAGCACCCCTCGGCCGTGATGGCCCTGCCCCTCACCCTGCGCTCTCTGTCGCCGCAGGCGCTGGTCGACCGCTCCGACATGCTGCTCATCTGCGGCTTCCATACATACGAGAGCGAGGAGCTGTACGACAAGACCGGCTGGTCGGTGGCATACGGCACCGTGTGCATCCCGGCATGCCCCTACCGATATATGTTTGACTGCGTCGAAGACGGCAACGGCTGGATGGGATACATCAACGACGGCTTCCCCGGCTCGCAGAATCTCGGCGACCCGTATGTGGTGATCGACATGGGCACGCCATCGATATTCTCGGAGTTTGGCGTGCAGCTCGGCGACCGCATCTCCGGCGGATTCTACGACACCCACCCTGCCGCAGTGGAGTTTTATGTGACGGCCGCCACCGACCTCGACCCGCAGCTCACGCCCGAGGAGCGCGCCATACTCGAGGGCAACTCGGGATATGTGGGCGAGATGGGCCGTGACTATCTCGACCTGCACGAGCGCCTGCGGCAGTTTGATGCCGGCGTGGAGTGGGTCAAGGTATCGCAGGTAGGCCCCGTCGAAGCCACCCCGGCGGCAGTCGGCCAGTACTGGGGCAGCGTGGCCCCGAGCTTTATCGACAGCCGTATCAGCTCGCGCTATGTCAAGATGGTCGTGCGCCCCGGCACTCTTGCCGACCGCAGCAAAATCCATGAGTTCTATGCCCGCCGCATCGTGCGTATCGACGGCGAGAGTGTGCTCTGATGCCACATCACTTTAAAACTAAATCTATCAGATGAAAATCTCAAAATATATACCGGCTCTGCTCGTCGCCGCCCTGCTCACGGCCTGCGACGACACCGACATACCCGTAGCCGCCCCGCGCGAGGAACTCCCCGATGTGGAAGACAATATCTCGGGCGACCGCTACGACTATACCGCCACGGGCAAGCCCGAGCGCCCCTTCATCCACGACTACACGGCCTCGATGATGATGAAATTCTACATGGCCGAGCCCGACCGCGCCACCGCCACCTCGCGGGTGTACATGACCTACGGGCAGGCCCTCGAGAATATCAAGGCTATCGACGCGCTCACCCGCGGCGTGCATAAGATAGTGTATCTGGTGGGCTGGCAGTTTGACGGCCACGACGACCGCTATCCGGCGCTAAACGTATTCAATGAGGCTCTCAAGCGGGAGTCAGACGCCACCGCCCGCGACAGCTATCTGTGGCTGCGCTCCGAGGCCAAGAAGTACAATACCACGGTGAGCATACACATGCTCGTGGGCGACGCCTATACCAACTCGCCGCTGTGGCACGAGTACATCCGCAATGAGTTTATCTGCCGCGACGCCTCGGGCATGTTTGTCACCAACGGGGTGCTCATGGGCTACCCGATGTACTGGATCAACCTGCACAACGAGTGGCGCAAGGGCTACTTGCAGCGCCGCCTCGACGAAATCACCGAGCTCGCCGACCTGGTCGACGCCGGCACAGTGCACATCGATGCCTTCATGGGCCACGAGAGCACATACCACGATGTGACCCGCGAGATGCAGGAGACGGTGATACGCAAGGTATTCCGCTACATGCGCGACAAGGGCATCGATGTCACCTCGGAGCTGTACTGCTACGACCGCATCGACCCCATGATAGGTCTGCAGGCCGCCGCCTGGTGGAACGACATCCCCGCCACGCAGCGTGCATCGCTGCCCCGCGAGCTCGCGGCCGGCGGCGTGAGCGGCCAGCTCAGCGGCAATGTATGGAGTGAGACGGGCTTCCTCTTCGGCGACAATGTACAGGCCGAGGATATATTCCACTACGACCGCGGCTGGAATCAGTTCAAGCGCGACTTCTGCACGCAGACTCTCCCTTACCTGCTCTACGGGCAGCGCACCGTGGAGAGCTACGACGAGGCCGCCCGCCGAGTGACCTACTCGGGCGACCTGGTGGCCGACGCTGTCGCCCAGACTGTAAAGCTCGGCGGCGTGACCGTGCGCGACCACAACAATCTCTTCATGCCTGCCGCATGGATTACCGACCATCGTGAAATCATAGCCTTCTCGGAGAGCGGCTATGCCTCACGCCGCTGGACGCTCCCGGCCGGATGGGAAGGTATCGCCGAGGTGGCTGCCCGCCCCATCACCACCGAGGGCCCGGGCGAGGCGACCGTAGTGCCCGTCGTCGACGGCACTGTCACCCTCTCGCTCGGACGCTGCGAGATGATCTCAATCCAACCACTCTGATAACCATGAAACTCAAGACTCTGACTCTCGCCCTTGCTATCCTGGCATCGGCATCCGCCCGCGCCGAGGTGAGCGGCGACTGGTACGACTACACCGTTACCGGCCAGCCCGAGCGGCCATACATACATGACTATCGGCAGAAGATGCTGATGAAATTCTATATGTCTGACCCCGACCGCGCCGGGCGCTCGACCAACATTTACATGACCTACGAGCAGGCGCTCGAAAACATCAAGGCTATCGACCGCATCTCGCGTGGCATACCTAAAATCGTATATCTGGTGGGCTGGCAGTTTAACGGACACGACGACCGCTACCCCGACTTCGACGTGATGAACGAGGCGCTAAAGCGCCCCTGCGACGCCACCGCCCTCGACTCCTACCGCTGGCTGCGCGAGGAGGCCGCCAAGTACAATACCACCGTGAGCGTGCACCTGCTCGTGGGCGACGCATACACCAACGCCCCCTCGTGGGACGAGTATGTGGCCAAGGGATACATCTGCCGCGATGAAAACGGCCGGCTCATGACTCCGGGCGTGCTCCAGGGCTATCCCATGTACTGGGTCAACCTCTACAATGAGTGGCGCGGCGGCGACCTGCAGCAGCGACTCGACGATGTGGTCGACATGCTCGACATCGCCGACGCGGGCACGATACACTTCGATGCATTCCTGCCCAATCCCTCGCCCTGGCATGGCGTGACCCGCGAGATGCAGGAGTCGACCATGCGTAAGGTACTCCGCTACATGCGCGACAAGGGTATCGATGTCACCGCCGAGCTATTCTGCTACAACGGCCGCGACCCGATGATCGGGCTGCAACCGGCCGCGTGGTGGAACGACATGCCGGCCTGGCTCCGCGCCAAAGTCGGCCCGGAGCTGGCCACCGGCGGAGTGAGCGGCGCTCTGTCGACCGACAAGTGGCCCGAGGTGGGATTTCTCTTCGGCGACAATGCACAGGCCGAGGACACGTTCCACTTAGGGCTGGGCTGGGACTCGTTCATACGCGAGTTTGCCACGCAGACTCTCCCCTGCATGCTCTTCAACTCCCGCCGGCTCGAGAGCTACGACCCCGAGGCCAAGCGCGTGACCTACTCGGGCGGTCTGGTGGCCGACGCCAAGGCCATGACCCTCACCGAGGGCGACCGGCTCCTGCGCCGGGCAGGCGACCTGCTCATCCCCACGACGTGGACGCCTCAGCCCGAGCTGATGGCTTACTCGGAGCATGGATATCAGTCGCACACATGGCAGCTGCCCCCCGACTGGGCCGCGCTCTCCAAGGTAAAGGCATACCCCCTCGGCCCCGACGGCGCCGGCAAGCCTGAGACCATACCTGTAAAGAATGGCTCCATCACTCTGTCGATGGCTCCCAACACTCTGCTTTCAATCCGGCAATGAACCGACTCCACACTGCAACTCTCATACTGGCGTGCTCCGCCGCCGGCCTCAGCGCCGGCGG
>OFFM01001761.1_pt1 | contig 11020 bp, 8 predicted proteins | sample 1521401 | NCBI WGS metagenome assembly OFFM01 (sample SAMEA3504118, study PRJEB24116) | mouse gut metagenome | biome: mouse gut; feature: mouse-associated habitat; material: faeces | place: Denmark | collected 2011
GAGCCGCAAAGGCGCAAAGGTTTTATGACGCTAAATGCGGCGCGGAGGTCGTTACCACTCCTGCGGAGGCGCAGAGTCTGACGCGCCATGCTTCGCGCCTTTGCCAAAATCGCTACGCGATTCTCTGTGAGCTTTATCTCCATAACCAGGGTTGCCAACTCAAAACTTTGCGCCTTTGCGCCTTTGCGGCTCTGCGTGATGCTTGACAATTTACCGGACAACAGTAAAAATAAAAGGGGCAATGAAACTATACGGGATTTGTCGCGTCTAATGGGATAAACAATGTTTCCAAAAACAAAAGGAATGCAACTGACTGCTAAATATTGTGAAACAGGACCGGAGGCACTGATCTCTCTGGCGTGGAAAGTGATGGCGGCTATGGCTTCGAATTCCGATTCCGATGCCGAGAATCATGCCGCTCTTGAGCAGAAATTCCTCGCTATGGTGAGGCAGGAGGAATCCTTGATTTCTGCGATATGCTTCTCTTATGCTTGCTCTGTGGCGGAATATGATGACCTGAGACAGGATGCCATGCTGAATCTATGGCGTGGAATCGACAGTTTCAAAGGGGAGTCTGCCCAACGGACATGGGTATATCGCGTTGTGATCAATTCATGCGTGTCAACCATACGTAAACAGTCGCGTTACTGTAAGGAATCGGAAAGTCTCGACAAACTGTATGACCTTGTAAACGAACCGGAGGAGGATCGCGAACGGATCGAGAATCTGCATCGATCGATATTCTCGCTTAATGCGGAAGATAAGGCGATCATACTTATGTGGCTCGATGAGGCTTCTTATGATGACATTGCTTCGGTGATGGGAATGCCACGCAATACTGTGGCTACACGTATTCACCGGATAAAAGATAAACTCGCATCAAAAATAATTAAATGAGATAAGATATGAATATAGAGGATATGAAGCTGGCATGGCGGGATACCACACGCAGTCTTGAGGCCGACAATTCTGCTGACAGGATGATAAATGAATTCAAAAATGGAAATCCCCGAACTTCTCTCGACCGTTTGCGCGACAGATATCGGCGTTTCGCAACCGCTGCATTGTGCATGATGCCTGTTCTCTCGGTTTTTATGAACCGCAGGATCTTTCCTGAAGAGGGGGGAGTGTGGCTGTCTGTTGCTTTCGCGGTATATTTCCTAATCGCCGCTATGATGGACTGGTGGCTATACAAAGGGGTGGGAAGTATTGATCCGTTGACAATGCCGGTCAGCGAGGTTATATCGCGCGCCATGTATTACAGAAAGAAGCATCTTACGTTCGTTGTCATTCTCATTCCAATGGCGATAGCCATAATCATTGCCATGGCCCGGATTCTGGATAGTGACCCATATCTGATACTCGGAATGGCGGTCGGTGGAGCCATAGGTCTTGCCATCGGATCTTTGGCATTGAAGCGTTTTCTTGATGATTACCGCAATATCGCCTGACGCTTTTTATCAGACGGATAGGGGAAATGTAGAGAAAATTAAAAATAATTCCGTATTTTTGTATCCTAAATATAAGGAAATGTCGGAATTGCTTGAGCTTCACCGTGCCTCCGCAGGGTCGGGAAAAACATATACGCTTGCCAAGAAATATCTTTGGTATTATCTTACCGTCAAGGATGAGGATGGTCCGCGAAGGTTGCGCTCCGCGGCTGAGCTGAGGGATTCACTCGGACATATCCTGGCGGTGACCTTCACCAACAAGGCTACCAACGAGATGCAGCAGCGTATCGTGGAGAAACTTTACGCTCTCGCATTCCCTCCCGCCGGCAAGACTCCGGATTATCAGGTTGATTTCTGCCGGGATCTGCAGAAATCGCCGGCTGAATTGAGCCATGTCTGCCGCATCGCGCTTTATATCCTGCTTGAGAATTATTCCGAATTCCAGGTGTCGACTATCGACTCTTTCTTTCAGCTTGTTCTCCGCACATTCGCTTATGAAACAGATCTCAATGATTCATATGCAATAGAACTCGATTCGGAATATCTCGCTAAGGTGGGAATCGATTCCACACTCAATGATATCGAGGAGCGTAAGGCTTCGGCCGCCGTTATGCATTGGATAAATATTCTGATGGACCGAGGCCGGGAGTCGGGTGAGAAATGGAATATATTTCAGAAAAAAGAGGATTCAAGGTCGATTTATTACCGGTTTATGAAATCGGTGGGAAAGCTTGAGAATGAGGATTTCAAGCAGATCCGGGATTCTTTGGAGGAGTATTTTGAACGTACGCCTGATCTTCCGGAAATATATGATCGCCTTGATGAGAAATACAATGCCCCACTGATGGAACCGTTTGGCAGGATGAAACGTGCGGCTTCGAATCTCGGGCAACTAATGAAGACCACCGGCTCTGACCCAACGAAAAACAAATTCCGTGACCATGCCCGCAAATCTCTGAGGTGCCGCTGGAACCGTGAGCCAAAGACTGCGGATGTGAAATTCGCGCTCTTGGACGACAAGGCTTTCGAGGGAGCGACATATCTTAAAAGAAAAAAGGCGGAGCCGGAATTTTATGAAAAGGCTGAACCTCTGTATCGCGAGATGGCGGCGGCAAGGGAAGAATGGATGGCACAATTTGTATCGGAGGAATACCGGCACTGGAATCTATATAAGAAGAATTTTCCGTATCTCGGATTGTTGTCTGTCACCTTACGCAAGCGCCGTGAATATCTTGAAGATAACAATAGTGTGGAGCTTGCAGAGACCAACACCCTTCTGAGCCGGATAATCGGGGAGGATGACGCGCCGTTTATATACGAACGTCTCGGAACACGTCTTAACCATTTCCTGATTGATGAGTTTCAGGACACATCGCGTATGCAATGGAATAATCTGCGTCCTCTGTTGTCGGAAAGTCTCAGCCGTGGTAATGAGAATCTACTCATCGGTGATGCGAAGCAGAGTATCTACCGTTTCCGTAATGCCGATCCATCCCTTATCGCAGAGAAAGTAGAGAAGCATTTTGGCAATGTCCGCGCCCTTGGTGACGGTCCCGGTGAGAATACCAACTGGCGAAGCGACCGCGATGTGGTGGAATTCAACAACGGTTTTTTCTCATATCTCACATCCCGGCTCGCGTCAGAGACAGAAGATGCTCCCGATGCACTCGATTTCAGGGCACTTTATGGAAATGTTGCCCAGAAAACACGCCCGGTGGCTGATGATGATTCATCCCCGTCGCACGGTTATGTGGAGATAAATGTGGTGAGAGGGGAAAAGGCGGAAGATACGAAAAACAGTATTGTCGCGGCTATGCCGGGTGTCGTCAGAGAATTGCTTGGCAGGGGGTACAGGTTGGGCGATATCGCTATCCTTGTTGATACCAATGCCGAGGGAGAGGCTCTTATAAATGAATTTTCACGTTACAACTCGGAAGCTGGAGAAGATGAACCCAGAATAGAGTTTATATCGGAGCAGTCGCTGAAAGTTGCGTCATCACCATCGGTGAAACTTATACTGACCACGCTGCAGACCATAGGCCGCGGAGCCGATCCGGAAGTGCGCACCGGTGAGGATGCGCACCGCCGCGGGCGTGCCGACTGGAGTCAGGTGGAGTGCAATTTCCGCGTGTTCGCTCTCCGTAATCCCGGAATGTCTACCCCGGAGCAGCTGGAGGCATTTCTTGCTTCCGGCACAGATTCTGATGCTGTGGCTGAAATGCTTGCCGATATGCAGGCGGTGACGCTTCCCGCCTTGGTAGAGGGAGTGGCGGCAACGTTCCTTCCTCCGGAGATGCGAAGGCGTGACGCACCTTTCATAGCGGCGTTCCAGGATATTGTGCTCGAATATTGTGAGTCGCGACCGTCAGATATAGCGTCTTTCTTGCAATGGTGGGAGAGGCGTGGCGCGAAAGCGTCCATCTCGTCCCCCGAAGGTATGGACGCTGTCAATGTGATGACAGTTCATAAGGCCAAAGGTCTCGAGTTCCCGTGTGTTATCATACCATTTGCGCAATTCTCATTCCTTTCTGCTCCAAAGGGGAAGACAGAATGGAGATGGGTGCGCCCGGAAGTCATAGGATTGGAAGGGTGCGAGTTGCCTCCGTTCCTGCCTGTTGACACATCTTCCGAGATGGATGGCACAAGGCATGGGGACGTATATCGTGAATATGTTGATATGGTCACGATGGATTCGCTTAATAAGCTTTATGTCGGTTTTACACGCGCTGTAAACGAGCTTTATATTTATTGCGGCGAGAGTAAGCGGCAGGACCCTCTTTCAACTTCAGCTATTCTTCGCGAGTTTATGAATTGCGATTCGGAAGATGTGATGATTCGTGGTGCGAAATATCCCCATTCTCCTGTGAAGCGAAAAAGTTCCGGAGAGCCGGCTCATGTAGTGGAGGATTACGCAGCGCGCATAACACCGGATTTTCTCAAATACCGCGAGGAGGAGCTTCCGGATATTGTGGATGCGGAGGATTTTGAGGAGGAAGATACCGATCCGCGTTCTGAAGGAAATCTTATGCATGCAGTCATGGAGCGGGTGCAGACTATTCATGATCTTCATGCATCCGTGGGTAGATTGCATAGAAAAGGGTTGGTATCTAAGGAAAAGGGGGAAGAGATGGAGTCTTTTCTGATGGAGCGTATGCAAGGGGAAGATGTAAGGGGATGGTTTGACGGATCGGCACGTGCTGTGTGCGAACGTCCGATAATCGGAGGCAGGCGCGGTGTGCGTCGTCCCGATAGGGTCATGATCAAGCCGGATGGCAGCGCGGTTGTGATAGATTATAAATTTGGAACCTCCACATCTTCACATAAGAAATATATGCGTCAGGTGCGCGATTACGTGGATCGGCTCCGCGTTTCGGGTAAATTCACATCAGTAAGAGGCTATCTGTGGTATGTCAAGGAGGGGAAAGTAGAGGAAGTGTGAAAAGTTTAAATTGGTTCATTTGGAAATCAGCGATTAAAGCAGTAATTTTGTATCATTAACCAATAACGTATAGATTTGGATCCGGATCCTTTACCGGTCTCGCCATTGGCGAGCCTCTTGATTTTATTGACAAAAGCCGATCTTCCGGCAATAAGTTTCCATGCCCCACCAAGTTGGCCGGCATGGGTTTTGCTTATAATCCTGTCATTCTGTTGTCTTTTGATCTCGGCGTTTGTGTCGGGAAGCGAGATCGCATATTTCGGTCTTTCTCCCCAGGAGATCGATGAGCTTGAAGACTCTGATTCCCCGAAAGACAAGAAGGCATTCTCTTTCATAAAAGATAGTGAGCGCCTTCTCGCTACAATCCTCATTTCCAATAATCTCGTGAACATCACGATGGTTGTGTTGCTGACGTTCGCCATCTCGCAGACGGTGGTGTTCAACAGTGCTGTGCTTAACTTCTTGCTACAGACTGTCTTCATGACCTTTCTTCTGCTGCTGTTCGGGGAGATATTCCCGAAGTTGGTGGCGCGTGGGCGTACGCTCTGGTGGGTGAGGACTGCCGTGCCGGGTATCAGTATTCTGTATACTGTTCTTGGTCCGCTGGCCAAGATAATGGCTCGGTCAACGACCTTGGTAGGCAAGATTATCACCAAGAAACAGCAGAATATCTCCACCGATGAGCTTGAGAAGGCTCTTGAGATTTCCGATGTTTCCGATGGAAAGGAGAAGGAGATGCTCGAGGGAATCCTGTCGTTCGGGGAGATCGAGGCGCATGAGATCATGATTTCCCGTGTTGATGTCACGGCCATAGAGTATCACGATTCGTGGGAAGCCGCGATGAAGGTGATTCTTGATTCGGGTTATTCCCGTATCCCTGTGTATGATACCTCACAAGATCAGATTATAGGTATTCTTTACAGTAAGGATCTTCTGCCGTATATCGACAGCAAGAACCCCGATTTCCGTTGGCAGAGCCTGCTGCGTGAACCCTATTTTGTGCCGGAATCAAGAATGATAGATGATCTCCTTGAAGATTTCCGTAAAAGGAAGATCCATATAGCCATAGTGGTTGATGAATATGGCGGCACACAAGGAATTGTCACCCTTGAGGATATCATCGAGCAGATTGTCGGTGATATCGATGATGAATATGATGACGTGACATCGATGTATAAGAAAATAGGTCCTGACTCTTACATATTCGATGCGAAGATACCTCTGACCGATTTCTGTAGGGTTACTGACATTCCGGAAGAAGAACTCGGAGATGTCGGGGATGCCGAGACCTTGGCAGGTCTCCTTCTCGAAATCAAAGGGGATTTCCCCACAACAAAGGAGACACTCGTGTTGGGCGAAATGCATTTCCATGTGATGAAGATGGAGCGTCATCGTATTGTGCAGGTGAGTCTGCGAATTGTAAGAAAGTCTGCCGAGGAGGATAAACAGGAAAGATAACAGCTTATGGAGACTGAATTCATATATTGGAGACATCATACTTTGCCCGGAATTAAGGTGGAAGAGGTATGTGGTGGCGAGGATCGTCCCATGCCTCTTTGGACAGAGATGGCTTATCAGGTATATTCCGAGAATGGAAAAGAGGGCTATCGTGAGATAGGGCATTTCCATAACGGAGCGCCATTCCTTATGGGTGAGACGGAACGTATATCCATTACGCATACCGGACGTTTCCTTGCTGTGGCGACATTGCCTCCCACACCGGAAGTGGAGTTGTCAGTGTTTTCCGAGAGGGCGGCGATGGGGATTGATGCCGAACGTGCGGACCGCAGTCAGGTACTGAAAGTGCGGGAGAAATTCCTGAGTGCCGAAGAGTTGGATATGATCCCGAAGGATGATGTCTTCATGAATGTGATGGCATGGACGGCAAAGGAAGCGCTTTACAAGGCGGCTATGCAGACAGGACTGGATTTCACTAAAGATGTTCTGGTAAAGAGCCTTCCGAAGCTTGGTCCGGCGGTTCCTGTTTACGACAAATCGGAGTTTGATCCGATCCGCACCGGCGAAGGGGTTGTCATGATAGAGGGGAAAGAATATCACTTTATCCTCTACAGCTATGAATCCGAAGGCAACATTGTGACGCTCGCCTATTCTCCCCGTTGCGCCAAATTCAGCAAGGTATAGATACTTGCTTGCGGCAAGTATCTAAAGGAATGCCTCATAAAATAATTAATGGCTGCAAGCGATGAACTTGTAGCCATTAATTTTGATTTGAAGTCAGTGGTCAGGCAAAGATACTGCGGAATTGGAGAAGAAGGATTATTACTCCTGCGGCATAGATTGCATAAATTCCGGCATTGCGGTAAAGATCGGTTGTCATATTCTTTTTCATGATTTCAGTGATTATGGGTTAATTTTGATACTGCAAAGTAAATGACGCACACTGCTAATATTTTGCATCAATATGTTAACTAAAGTTAAACACAAGTAGTCGAGGTAACTCTTCTAACTGCCGATTCAAAATCACGAGTCTTTGCTCTGGTTTCTTTGGGACTCATATAACCCCTTTATACGATTAGATATCACACAAAGGCGCAGAGTCGCAAAGTTTTGAGTCATAGAGCGATGTGTTAAGCGACGAAGATCACGGAGAATCGCGTGGCGATTTTGGGCAAAGGCGCGGAGCCGGCGCGTCGGACTCCGCGTCTTCGCAGGAGTGGTAACGACCTCCGCGTCGAATTTCTCGGCATAAAACCTTTGCGCCTCCGCGCCTCCGCGTGATTAAATTTTTTACCGGATACCAATAAATTATAATACCATGATAAGATTGAAGAATAGGGGGATTTGTTTCGGATGAGCGAGAAAAGGGAGGTGGTTGTTTGTTATAATCTAATAAAAGGAGTAATGCTATGAAAACACATGATAGAAAAATAGAGGGATCAAGGTGGTGTAAGGTGTTGTCGGGAATTGCGATGCTGCTTGTTATCGCAGTAGCTGGTTTGGGTGCTAATGCCCAGAATAGCCTGCCGGCTCCGGGTTCAGGAGGAAGCTACAGACCGAATACCGGCAGTCCGTTAGGTCCTAACGGTATCGGATGGAATCCCGGTCCGGCTCCGGTTCCGGGTTTTAACGGAAACTGGGGGAGTCCGTGGAATAACGGTTGGAATAACGGTCCTGCGATCATAGTTAACCAGTCGCCTGTGATTCCTAATCAAGGTGTGACAAAAGTGGTGGCATGCGGTTATGATGCCCAAGGCATATGGCGTGTATTACCACTTACTGTAAGTTTCCAGTATAACGGGTTCCAGTATGATGTGAATGTACTTAATGCCTGGAATCCTTGGACCGACCAATGGGATCGCGGTGTGGACACACCCGCATATAACACTGATTACTACATGCGTGGTCAGGAATACGATTACTACTGTGTCCTCCCCACCGGCACATTCTATTTCAATCTCTGATACATCTTCTGATGAAAAGTTGGCGGCGCCCCCGGATTCACTCCGGAGACGCCGCACCTATTATTAAGATTCGCAGTATTGCTGATTATTTTACAACGACTTTGCGTGTGGTCTGTGCGCCTTTGAGAATGTAGATTCCTTTTTCAAGACCGGCTGTCGCCTCTGAAGCTTTTACTCCATTACGCAGAGCCACACCGGAGATGGAATATACATCCACAACGGTATCGGCTTCCATCTCGACTGCCGCTACACCGGAAGTCTTGTTGCCATGATAATATAGTTTCATGTTGTCAAGGCAGATGGAGTATTTAGATGCGATACCTTCTGCATTGTCGAGCTTGATCTCAAGTTTGCCATCGTTGCCAACCTTGATGTCCTCAGCTTTTACAGTATATTTATCCTTGTCGTCACCACGGAAAAGCTTCAGGGCGTCAGCTGCGCTCAGAGCGGCATTGTCCTGTTTAGCCTCTGTAAGATCCACATTCACACCGCCGACAGTCATCGGTATGTCAAGAGTTGATGTGGCTACGTTTGCAGAGAATGAATATGTTCCTTCCGGCAGACCGGTCACATTATTGGCAAGAATGAACTTGTTATATTTCGCAGTTGCAGAAGTTGTAGCCACGCGGCAAAGAAGATCCTTGTCGTTCCATTCATTGGTCCCGGCAATTGTCATCTTTGCAGATGAACCGTTATCTTTCAGATACCACTCGTTGTTGTCCTTGTCATTGGCATCAAAACGGTTGCCACGGATCATGAAAGTTACATCTGAAGGATTGTCTTCTGTTGCAACCTTTGCTGCCTCAGCGAGATATTCGTCAACTGGTATGAATTCCCACTGCTGCATTGTATCTCCGTCAGAGAAATCCGCCGGATTCACGAAATTCACAGAACCGTCAACAAACATAGGCTGGTTATGGGCTACGGCTGTCAAGGCAGTTTTTTTGCCGTCAACCATGTGGGTAAGATAATATTTACCGGGAGCTGCCTCCTCAAGAGCGTATTGTGTGGCAACCTGGTCAACATAGTATTCTCCTGCTACACCGATGAATGCACCGAATGTCGTGCTGAGCATATAGCGGTCGGTGATATTATCGTGGATAGGAGTCACGCGGATACCTGTCTTGCCGAGTGTTGCGTGTGTGCCCCATGTGGTTCCGGCGCAAAGTAGCTCTCCGGTGCCGACATTACGCATGAAGTGCGCGCGGCTTTCGAGTTTGCTCTCGCTGGGAGCGGCACCTGTGAATTTCTCATCATCAAGTATGAAGTCGGCGGCATATGCGAAGTTGTTTTCAAGAATTGTGGGGATAAGTTCCACACCCATTGTCGGGTAGTCCACATTATTATAGTTGTGGCTGTCTACAAGCACCCAGTCTGCGAATACGATTCCTGCAGGACCTTTCTTCTCAGTGTTCTTGATAAGATTGGTGTAGTGGGGATTGGTGTGGGTGGCGTTTGTCAGATATCCCTTTGTTCCGCTGGTGTATTCACCTGCTGTGAAGAGCATCGACCAGAAAGGTTTGTATTTGTTTGGCTCATCAATATCATTAGGACGAGTCTGGGTGCAAGTGTAGTTGTAGAGGTCTGTGAGTGATGAAAGCTCTGTGTTGAGTTCAGTCTCATTCTTAGGTGAGGAGATGTCTGTCACCTGCACGATGCCGTTCTTGTTCATGTTGGTTGCATTGAACACGGTTGCGTATACATCCTTGTTCCATGCGTCTTTATCTGAAGGCCAGCCGTTGAGGTTACCGGCTTTGGCGATATTCACATGGTCGATGCGGTCACGACGGAAGATAACCATCTTGCCGCGGATGTCACTGACTTTGAGCATCGGATCATAGTCAACGATATAATCGGCGAATTTGCCGGAATTGAGAAGATCTTCGAGGAGCTGTTTGAAAAGATCCTGCGATTCACGGTCGTTCTTACCTAAGGATACGCTGTCGCCATATCTCGGCACATTTCCGCGGAATAGATGGATGACGAAGAATTCCTTCTTGTGTGCGTCCAGATAATTGGTGAGTTTTGTCATGGCCTCTTCCATTGTCAGGACTGTCTGGTGTGCGCCATGGTTGCATGTCAGTTTACCATCGCTGCTCAGACCCGGACGGAAGTCGAAAGCACGGACACCGGCTGCAAGCTGATCATCGATTTTTGCAACCTGTGTGGTTGACATGGAAAGGGGAAGTGATCCCGTGGTCGCCCAACCCTCGCCGGTGGCGGTATCGTGGGTTCCGGGAATCGACACATGGGCTACAAACATGTTGTCGGGAAGATAACTCATCCAGTTCTGGATGTCGGCGCGGGCAGCGGTCAACGCTTGCTGTCCGTCATAGGGAGCCACGGCAGAGTAGGCTGCAAGGCTTCCCGCAGCCATTGCGGCTACAAGTAAAATTTTTTTCATGATGATATAGTGTAGAATTACATGTGCGGCTTCCTCAATTGTTGCCTTGAGGAAGCCGCTGCAAATTTATGCATTAATGCATAAAATGACCACACGGAACATGTGGTCATTTTATATATAACGCCTGTTATGTATGTCTACATTTTGTCTACAAAATTTTGCTAACAGTCTGATTATTCCATACCTTCGTCATATCCGGATCCGCCCATCGGCTCTCCTGCGTCATTGCGGTGTTTCTTGTTGTTGGCTTTCTTCTGTATTCGGTAAAATATTACTGTCGTCCGGTAAATTTTAAACCTTAATA
>OFFM01001762.1_pt1 | contig 11018 bp, 2 predicted proteins | sample 1521401 | NCBI WGS metagenome assembly OFFM01 (sample SAMEA3504118, study PRJEB24116) | mouse gut metagenome | biome: mouse gut; feature: mouse-associated habitat; material: faeces | place: Denmark | collected 2011
AAGGTAAATTAACTTCCGGTACAAAAATAGGTATATTTATGAATGTGCCTGGAACGTTTACCCGTGGTTTTGCAACATCAAATCCAGGTGTTTCTCCTTCGTCATATTTTATTTCTGACGTTGGCGGGTATAACGTTACAAGTATACCCAATCAAGAAGCCAAACTTGTTGCAAACGATAACTTGGAAGAGATTTGGGCAAGCGCGGTAATTTCAAGCTTAAATAATCCCGATAAAAATAACAATTCCGTTCAGGTAATGCTTAGTAAAAATTGGCAGGCGACCGGCGGTAATTTCGGCACGATCAACAGTGTTGCGTTCGGCTCAGGCGAAGGGGAAAACGCGACAGGTAAAAGCTGTTTGCGCGTTCCCAAAGGCGCTACTATAAATCTCGATTTAAACGGACATACAATTGACCGCGGGTTGCTTTCGGCTATCAGCGACGGTTATGTTTTCCGAGTTGACGGTAAGTTGACGATAAGAGATACTTCGGCGGTAAAAGGTAACGGAATAGTAACGGGCGGTAAAAATACAGGTAACGGCGGCGGTATTTATTTGAGTAACGGTTCCGAGCTTGTTCTGGATAATGTCGCCGTAAAGGATTGCGTTGCAGGTAAAGACGGAGGTGGCGTATTTGACGGCGGCGCTTCTAAGATATCATTAGGTGGTATAGTTAAAATTACCGATAATGTATCTAAAAATAATTTCAGAGATAATCTGTTTTTAAGCACAGGTAAAAAAATATCAATTTATTCCGTATTGAAAGCAGGTGCGCAAGTAGGCATTACGCTTGAACAAGGCGTTGGACAATTCATTGATACTTCCGCAAACTATAAAAGTTATTTCTTTGCAGATAACGACCTTGTTTCCACAACGGGAAGTTTTATTTACTCAATAGATTCAAGTAATGAAAACGATATTGCCGGTTATAGCGTAATAATCGATAGCAGTAAAACTTTGGCTGATATTTGGAGAGCAACGGTTTTAAGAGCGTCGCAAAATACAGAGTGGTCGTTTAGATTTGACTTAAATCAAAATTGGCTTTCGGACGGTAGCGGTAATTTCGGCGCAAATGATTCAAGCGGTGCTTTTAAAGACGGGGCGTTGTGCGTGCCGACAGGAGCAAGTATCGTATTGAATTTGGTCGGCGGCAACAAAATAGACCGTGGACTTACGGGTAACTCGGCGGTAAACAACGGTTCTGTAATAATAGTAGAGGGCAAACTGTTAATAAAGGGAACGGGTACAATTACAGGCGGTAATACAACGGGAAACGGCGGCGGAATCAGCGTGGGAAGCGGCGCAACGCTTGTAATGCAGGGCACGGAAATCAAGGTAATAAACAATCACGCGGACGGACTTGGCGGCGGCGTGTATTTAGCCAAGTCGGGAACGTTAAACGGAAAAATAATAATAAGTCAAAATACCGTCGGCGCTAACAACAAGGCGGGCAACCTATACGCAACGGACGGAATAACGGTAGGAAATTTAAGCGGTTCGCAGATAGGCATAAGCGCAACGGACAGTTGTGTTTTCACTCACGGCTTAAAGGCAGGGGAATTGGCGGACGTATTGGCGGTGTTCAGTTCGGATGCAGAAAGTCAGGTAGTCGGCATAAGCGGCGGCGAGGGATATATCGGAACGAAGACGGAGGAGCCGGAGGGGGCGTTCACGGAGATAACGTACGACAAGCAGAAGCACGACGCGGTGTTGGATAAGGCGGATATCGCGGACCTGTTGAACAACGCGTACACTCTGGAAGTAAAGAAGTATGCGGACGAAGAGGACGAAGTCGGCGAAGTTGTAGCGGACAGCTTGGAGCTTTTGGAAGCAGGGATATACAAGCTGACGTTCACGTTAAAGACTGGGTATCTGTGGGCGAGCGAGGACAACCGCGCCGAGGACAGTATCACGGTAACGGTAAAAATCAAGAAGGCGGCGGCTACGGTAAGCACGTTGCCAACGATTAACGGAGACATCTACGTAGGGCAGTCGATTGCGGAGGTACAGAAGCAGTTGAGAGCGGGCGTAGCGGACTGCGCGTCGACGGGCGAGAATAATATCCCGGGCGAGTGGGTAATAACGGACACGGGAGTAGTGCAGGACGGCGCAACGAGTTTGGCGTACAAATTCGTACCGGACGATACGAGCATAGCGGAAGTATCCGGGACAATAACAATCAGCCCTAAGGGTTTTGCGTACACGGTAGAAGAAGTGCCCGTAAAGGACGGAGTAACGGGAGCAAAGTTCAGCTTTAACATAGACTACCTGACGGACGTAAGTTTTGCGTTCAAGGGCGAGAACATAGAGTTCACGGTAGTGCAGAACGGCGAGAGCGTAGTGGTTAGGCAGAGAATAAGCGCGCCCGCGGGCTACACGCCGTACCTGTACTTGGCGGCGGACATATCTAAGAAGCCGATAGAGAACGGTTCGAGCGTGCTGACGGGCATAAGCGCGTCGAGGTCGTTGAAGCTGGGGTACAAAGCCAACAGCGACACGCAGTACACGATATACTATTTAATGCCGAACGCAAACGGCGAATATACGGAGGCAACGGACAAGACGGGGTTGGAAGACCTAGTAGGGACGGGGCTGGTATACAAGTACGAAACGACGGGCACGACGGATACGAAAGTAACGTACGTGAACAGCGACAGGGGTCCTTTTGCGGAGTTCGAGCACAGCGACCAGTACGAATTCAACAGGGATAAGACTCCCGCGAGCGAAATCAACGCGACGATTAACGGCGACGGCAGCACGTACGTGCGGATATTCCTCAAAGGCAGACAATATACGATAACGTTCGAGCCAATGGGAGGCAATCAGGTAGCGGGAGTACAGTTCAGCTTCAAGAAGAGCTACGGGGAGAGGATAGAGCCGCCGGTAAGCGACGAGCAGATGACGAAGTCGGACAGTACTTTTACTGGATGGTACACGGCTTCGGTCGGCGGCGAGAAGGTAGACTTCGAGGGTACGGTTATTACAGTCGAGGATGACGTAACGTATTACGCGCAGTGGGAAGAGCAGGAGTATACAATCACGTATCACCTGGACAGACATACGGACTACACTGCGTACGAGTATGATATACAGGAGGACTATGACGGATTATTGTCGTTACACTTCGAGTACGAGTTAGGGGACGGTTCTATATCTGACGCTTATTTCAACTTGGATTTAAGCGGCAGCGAGAACAATCCTGAGAGTTATAAGAGGTCAACGGCGACATTCAGTATCGGAAGTCCGAGCGCGGTAGGGTTCAAGTTCCTTGGCTGGTACGACGCGAACGGCATAAAGGTAACGAGCGTCAAGCGCGGTTCGAGAGGGGACAAAGAGCTGTGGGCGCGGTTCCAGCCGGAGAATTATCTGGTAACGTTCGACGCGCAGGGCGGAGCGGTATCGCCTACTACAAAGACTTACGGCAACTATAAGGCGTACGGAAGTCTGCCTGTGGCGACGCGTTCGGGATATGACTTCAAGGGTTGGTATGTAAGCGCGGACGACGCGGCGAACCAGGAGTTATCGGGAAAGGTTGGCGTGGACAGCATAGCGGTCTTGCACGGACCAATCACGTTGTACGCGGGCTGGGAAGAGAACAATTATACAATCAGCTATTCGGATAACGGCGGAAGCACGCCTTACGGGGAGTTGAAGGTATACGTAATAGAAGCGGACGGAAGCGAGCACGAAGCGGGCGCGGGGGAAGAGTTCCTGTACGGGACGCGAGTGCGTCTGGAAGTAGTGCCTAACAGCGGATACACGGTAGGCAGCATAAAACAGAACGGAGTGTTGGTAGTCAACAACGCGACGAAGACGGTAATGGGGGACATCGTAATCGAGGCGGTGTTGAATCCCCAGACGTATACGATAAGGTACACATACGAAGGCGGACGCGCGATTAACGGCGAAAGCGGATTTGTCAAGACGTATACGGTGAACTCAGCCGACGCGGCGTTGCCGGACGGAAGCGCGGTAGAGCGGATAGGCTACGAGTTTACGAACTGGAAGTTGTTGAACGGCACGCAGCAGTTGGCGACGGTAAACGACATAAGGGCAACGTTGGAGATGCGAAACGAGCCGTTGCGGAACGTAACGTTAGTGGCGCAGTGGAATCCAGTAAAGCTGACGGTATATCTGCACAAGAATATGACGGCGGACGACAGCGACGTAGACGCCATCTACGGCGACCACGTATATACTGGGGCGGTAGTAACGGTAGAGACGGAGGACGTAGCCAACTTTGTGTTAATCGGTTGGGCAACGCGGCCTGACAGCAGGACGATAGCAGTGCCTGTTGGAACGGACCCTACGGACGAAGCGACGTACGGGAAGGCGGAGTACACGGTAAAGGCGGAGCGTAGTAGCAATCCGGACTACAACACGGGTAGCAACCACCTGTTTGCGGTATGGCACGTAGAGGGAAGCCAGGAGCTGTTGATGGAGAGCGACGCGACGGACGCGACGTACACAGGTACGGCGTATACGATTAAGGCGAAGCCGTACTACAACTATTCGGAGAGCAGTCTGCCGGTAATCTTGCAGTACCAGTGGTATAAGGACGGAGTGCCGGTGGGCGACAGGATAACGCGTTCGAGCGTAGACGCGGGGCAGTACACGGACTGGACGCAGGTGGTATACAGAGTAACTAACGTAAGCGACAGCGGCGTATACGAGTGCAGGCTAACGGCGTCGGGAGATATCGGCGGCACGACGTATGCGTCGGGCAGCGGAGAAATAGAAATCGTCATCAAGCAGGCGGAGTATACGGGAATGAGATTCGAGAGCGGAAGCTCGGAGTATACGGGAGACTTGCAGAAGCACTACGTGCAGTATCAGGTAAAGAGCGCGGAGGGACAGATAGACTGGAAGAACGCGGAGAACTATATCGAGATAGGAAGCAACAGGAACGACTGGATAGCTGTCAGGTACAGTTACGTATTTGACGACAGCGCGGTAGAGGGAATGAAGAACGCGGGCAGTTACGAGGTAACGGCTAAGTTCACGATGCCTGAAAACAGCAACTATCTGGCAATAGACGACATAACGAGTATATTCGAAATCAAGAGGAAGGGGATATACGAAGTAAGTTACAAGATGTACAGCGTAGGAGCCGACGGGAAAGAAGTAGAAGTCAAGGACGAAAACGGACAGGCGAGCTTTATTAACGTATACAACACTAAGCTGTACAGGGTGAAGGCGGAGTCAACGGATATCTTTGCGGGAGACGAAGTCGTACTCGGGCTGAGCAGTAACGAAGCGCGGAAAGTAGGGAACTACGAAGCGTCGCTGGACGGAACGTTGAGCGGGGCGAACGCGGGCAACTACGAGCTGAAAGCTACGTACAACACGACAGTAATATACAGGATACTCAAAGCTGAGCACGATTTAAGCGGAATAACGTTCGAGGACGTAACGGTAACGTACGACGGGAAGCTGCACGAGTTGAAGATGAAGGTCGGAAACGTAGCGGTGTCGGACGGTGAAACGTTCAAGGACAAGAACGGATACGAGCTTACGGTAAGGTACGAGATAAGCGTAGAGCTGAACAACAGCAATTACACGAGCGCGGACGGAACGGACAACGGCGGAATATCGGCGGGTAAGTACACGATAACGCTGAGCTTCGAAGACGCAGACGGTAACTTTGCGGTAGTGGAAGACAGGATAGCCGTGCTTACAATCAGCCAGGAGAAGTTCTTCAACGCGTACGACAAAGAGAGCCTTTTGGGCAACTTCAAGGATATGAGTCTGAACTACGACCCCGACAGGCACGACATCATACTTATAGACGGCAGTGTGAAAGACGACGCCGGCGGCGTGGTAATGGACTTGAACGACGCGAGCAAGTTTGGAATCATCTACACATACGAGAAATTGGCGGGCGGTTCGTATTCGGAAGTAATCAAGGGCGACGCGGGAGTAATAAGCACGTACCCTGGATTAAAGGATTCCGGATATTACAGACTGACGGCGGAAATCAGCTACGTAGACGAAGAGCTGAGGAACAACTATGCGGAAATCGAGGACGTGGTAATCGACTATTCGATAGCAGCGGGCAGCGTAAAGAGCATAGAAGTAACGTTGAAAGCGGACGGAAAGTACTGGGTAGGCGAAGGCTTTGACAAGAGCAATATCGAGAGTATCGTAGTAAGGTACGAAGGCGTAGACGGCGGAGCGGAGAGTACGGAAGAGTTCACGGACGAAACTTGGCTTGGCGGCAGTCTTATATACGACGGCGGCAGCGGAACGGACTTATTGGTAGCGTTTGACAGAGTAGGAGAGTACACGGTAAGAGTCAGCTTTTTGGGAAAGGAGCAGGAGCAGAAGGTCAACGTAACGCAGAGGCTGGTAAAAGTAGACAACTGGGAATACAGCGAGGACGGAGTAACGTGGAAGACGTTGGGAAGCGACGGAATCGAGTATTCTGGTAGCGGATATACGTTCAGGGCAGTATCGGAGTGCGTGGACGAAAACGGCAACAAGAGCGTGGCGTACGCGCCGGCGACGGTGCGCGGCGAAGGCGCGACGGGCGACGGAGGCGAGTATAAGCTAAACGCGAGCGCAAACGCATACACGTTGGAAGCCGGTAACGCAGGATACTACGTATTCGAGGCGGCGAACGGAGATAAGCTAAGCGGGGCGTTGAAAATCAACAAGAACACGTCGGTGAGCGCGGAGTGGTATATCAACGGAAAGAAAGTCAGCGAGACGACGGTGGTATACAACGGAACGGACCAGGGGGCTACGGTAGAAGTAAAGTACGACCTCGGGGACGGCAAGGGCGAGCAGACGCTGAGCTGGACGGTGCAGGAAATCAAGAATGCCGGTGAGTACACGTTGAAGGCGCCGCAGCAGACGGCGAATCCGAACTATGCGTTACAGGATATAGAGATAAAGCTGACGGTAGAGGCGCAGGTAACGAACGGAAGTTACAAGATACAGTACAAGGACGGCGAAGGCAATTGGGTAACTGTGCCAGAGGCGCAGATACTGGAATACAAGGGCGGCGAGTACGAGCTGAGGATATACGTAGCGGACGGCGACATAAGCATACCCGTAGAGGCGACGCTGCTTACGGGCAACGACGTTGTAGCGGTGAAGAATGCGGGGACGTACGAGCTGAGCGAGGGCTTGGCGAACTACCGGTTGCCGGACGGAACGGTGCTTTCGCACTTAATCGTGCAGAAGAAGAGGCTTACAATAGATTGGAAGTACGGCGAGGGAGACAGCTTTACGTATAACGGAAGCGAGCAGGAGTTGCTCGGTGAAGTAAGCGGAGTGGGCGACGATTCTGACGCGGAGCTTATAGAGGTAAGCGGGAACAAGGGCACGAGAGCGGACGGTTACAAGGCGACGGCGGTATTGAAGAGCGGATATGCGGACAACTACGAGCTGACGAACGGCAGTTACGAGTGGAGCATAGACAGACTGAACGTGGAAATCACGTGGGATAAGACGGAGTTCGGATATACGGGAAATCCCCAGGCACCGGCGATAGTGGAAACGAATATCGTAAGCGAAGACGAAGCGAAGATAACGATAACGTTGAAGTTCAAGCAGGGAAGCGAGAACAAGGACGGATTGGACGTAGTCAACGTAGGCGAATACGAGGCGCTCCCTGAGTTCGGTGGCGACTTGGACGTACTTAGCAACTATACGTTCAACGACGTAAACTGCAATTTTGAAATCAAGAAGGCGGCGCCGGCAATCAGGGGAGTAACGTACGAAGAGTACGCAACGAACATCACGTATGTGGTGGGCGAGAGCGAAGCGCGCGGACTGAGAGAGGACAAAGTGGTAGCGGCGTTTAACGGCGCGGCGGTACGCGGCAGGTTCGTATTCCTGAAAGGCGACGCTAACGGCAACTTGGAACTTGACGGAGACGGCGAGGCAATCGTAATAAGCGGAAGCGATATAGACCTGAGCGAAGCGGGCACGTACGTAATCAATTACAGATTCATACCCGAGGACGAAGAGAATTACGAAGTCAAAGAGGGAAAGATAACTGTAATGGTGGTAGCGGACGTAGCATTGACGGGAACGAATTCGCTTATAGTAGACCTGTTAATCAAGCAGTTTGTGTTGGGTTCGAAAATCAACGTGGCTGGCGCGGAAGTATACCAGAAGTACGCGAGCTACTACGAAGAGGACGGAGTGAGGTACGGCAGGTACGAGGAAGTCGACGCGGACGGAGTAACGTTCACGGTAAAGGGCTATCCCATCGAGGGGAATAACTCGTACACGGTACAGGAGAGCGACATAGACCCGAATACGGGAGTAGGCACGCTGGACGTAATGGCGATATACGGGAAGTGCAAGGGCAGCGCGCAGGTAACGACGACGAAAGAAATACCTACGGGAATGAAAGTCAACGAGAGCCAGAGCACGTTCAAGAGCGTATGGTACGTAGGCGAAACTCTTAGTGCAAAGGGACTTATATTCGAGATGACTTACGCAGACGGAAGCAAGACGAATATGTCGGGCGAGGCGATGAGCTGCGCGGAAATGGGCACAAAGCTCGGGGAAAGCGACATAGGCGAGAAGGAGCTGACGTTCGAATTCCTGGGACTTAGCGTAAAAATCAAGATAGAGATACGCGGTAAGGAAGAGCTGACGGTAGTATACAACAAGACGAACAGGTTGGGATACAACGAGGGCTTGGCGGTAGACTGGGAGAAGTGCAAGGTCAAGTACGAAGAGGACGGCGAAGTCAAGGACAGCATAGAGGGCGTAGCGCCGAAGTATACGATAAGATACGGAAGCGCGGCGGGAACGATAGTAACCGAGCTGACGAGAGTTGGAACTTATTACGTACAGGTAGAGTTTGCGGTAACCAATCCGAGGTATACGAACATAACTGCGGCGGTCAACTACACGATAGAGGTAACGGACATCTTCTATACGCCTGAGTACGAGAGCAAGCCTGCGAAGGAGACAAAGGAAGAGTACACTGGCGGAGTAATGAGCATACCGAGACTGACTGTAAGCGCGTTGAAGGACCTGAACGGAAACAGCGTAAGTCTGAGCGGAGTAACGTACGAGTACAGCATAAGCTACAACGGAGAAGAGGCGAGCGAAATCAAGAACGTAGGAATCTACTACGTAACGGTCAAGGTAATGTACAACGACAAGGAGCTGGGGAAGATAGAGATAGACTCGTATCAGTACAGCTACGAAATCGAGAGAGCGGCGAACGAAGCTACGGTAAGCGTTAAGAGCATCGTGTCGGGGAAGGGCGAAGTAACGCCCGAGGTAGATATGAAGTTTGAGGGCGAAGTAACGTACGAGTACAGCCGGGACGGCTTGACGGGATGGAGCGAGCAGAAGCCTACGGAAGTAGGAACGTACTACGTAAGGGCGCACGTGGCAGGCACGGCGAACTTTATGGAAGTAACGAGCGAAGCGGTAAAGTTCAGCATCAACAGCGCGGGGATAAGTTCGGCAGACAAGGACGAAGACGGGAATACGTTGGTGGAAATCAAGGACGAAACGAACGGAATCGCGCCGGGCACGAAGCTGGAAGTAGAGCGGATAGAGGAGCTGAGCGGAATAAGCATAAGCAAGAACAACGTATTGGACGGATACAAGGTAATATTGAAGAACGGCGAAGCGGAGATACAGCCCGACGGCGCGGTAACCGTGAGGTTGCTGATAGCGGAAGAGCTGAGAGGCAGGACGGATTTGAAGGTATATCTTGTAGACGAAAACGGCAAGGCGACGGAGTTAAAGGCGGAGCTGGACGGAGATTATCTGGAATTCAGCACCGAGACGTTGGGCAGATTGGTAATATGCGAAAAGCTCAGCACGGTACCCGTAGGGTTAATCGTAGGCGTAAGTATCGGCGCGGTAGTGGCGGCAGGACTGATAGTAGCTTGCGTACTGGTGTTCCTGAAAAAGAAGAGAGGTGAGCAATGATAAGCGCGGTGATGGCTTGGACGGGATACTGGATAGGCATAGGCGTAGAAGGTTTCGTCATTTTAATAGCGGGAGTACTGTTGGCACTGATGCTGACGGGGGTACTGTTTAAATGGCTGGCGGACGCGAAAGAGAAGAGTGCGGCGCGGGCGGCGGAGCGAGCAGTAAAGCGTGAAGCCGAGGCGGCGGCGCGGGCGGAGGCAGAGGCGGCGGCAGAAGCCGCCGCAGCCGAAGCGGCGGAAGAGGAAGCGTTTGCCGAAGAGGTTGAAGCCGAAGAAGCGCCCGAAGAAATAGACGAAGCCGAGGTTGAAGAAGTAACCGAGGAAGAGTTGGCGGCGGAAGCGAGAGCTGAGGAAGAAGCGGCGGCAGCCGCGGCGGAGGCGTCTAAGAAAAAGAAGAAGCCTGCAAAGAAAGTTGAAGCCGAGGCGGCAGAGGCGGAAGCAGGCGAGGGCGACAACGACATAACGGTAGTGCGCGACGGAATAGTGTTCAACAACAGCAAGACTATAACCGAGCTGTACGAGGAGCTGAGCGCAGAGCAGAAGGGATACTTTGACGAGCTGAGGGAAGAGGCGTTGACCAAGCCCGACGCGGAGCTATCTATATCCCGCAACTTTATAGCGGTAAAGATAGGCAAGAGAAATCTTATAAAGCTGTTGATTAAGCGCGGAGTAACGGTAGCGGAGTTTATGTTGGAGAGCGAGGAGCTGAAAAAGCTTAGGCTAAGCAACAAGAACAAGCGCGGCAAGTCCAGCATAAAGGTGAAGCCTACGACGGTGCAGGTTATAGACCTTATGTCGTTAAAGGTAGCGGTGGATATGCTCAACCTCGCTTACGAAGAGCTTATGCTCGACGATTGACGGCAACAAACGGTTAGCTATTGTAGGCAAATAACGCACGGCAGGCTATTGAAAAACACGCCGCAAAAGAGAAACAAAGTTACTGAACTAAGTAACCGAGTTATAAAAGAAAAGTTACAAAAGAGAAAAAGCCCCGCGGGCAGACGCCCGCGGAGCTTTCATCTTTTCCATAAAACAACCGCTTATTTGTTTGCAAGGCGGCGGTAAAAGCAGATAAAAAATCAAATAAATAATTAAACAAACA
>OFFM01001767.1_pt1 | contig 10997 bp, 12 predicted proteins | sample 1521401 | NCBI WGS metagenome assembly OFFM01 (sample SAMEA3504118, study PRJEB24116) | mouse gut metagenome | biome: mouse gut; feature: mouse-associated habitat; material: faeces | place: Denmark | collected 2011
GCCTGCCGCTAGCGTTCATCCTGAGCCAGGATCAAACTCTCCGCTGTTAGTATCTTGTTTCCAAAATTCTTCGAATTGTTCTTTTACCGGTCCAGGATTCCTTTTTTCATTGCTGGAATCTTGACGGGACTTTTTTATTTGTCCCTGTACTCTTCAAACAACTTTCGCTGCTTTGTCTTGATGGCATCATGTCAATGTTCTCCTGCTGTCCCGGGGACTTCCTTTCACCTCCTGTGCCTTGCGGCTTCCCTGGTGTCGTTCCCGAAACGCGAATGCAAAATTACAGCCTTTTCTGACATTGTGCAAATCTTTTCGTCGAAAATTTTCAAAATCATGCACGATATCCGTTTATCTTGTTGATATATCGCGAATTAAAAATATGTTAATTTTTGTTTTGATTTGTTAATTCGATGTTCTGAAACATTGTTTTACACCGCACCCAGTCCTCCAAAAAAACGAGACAGAGCAAAAAAACACCGTCCGGATGCTTTTATGCATCTGCGGACGGCATTAGAGATTCCGACTCAGCCCTCCAAATTTACGTGAAGGGTCCTAATTACAATGGTCAGCGATAATCTTTCAGGAGCTCGCGAAGACGCTTGCGGGTGAAGAATATACGACTTTTCACGGTACCGAGGGGCATACTGAGACGAGAAGAGATCTCCTCATACTTGTATCCAGCCACATGCATCGAGAACGGCACACGGTAATCATCGGGGAAGCCTGCGAGAATAGCAGAAATCTCGCGGGCAGTGTAAGCTCCATCAGGGGTATCAAGACCCGAATCCTGCGGAAGATTGAGATGATAGAGGTCTTCTGTGACATCAACAACTGTATTTTCACGCACACTTTTGCGATAGTTGTTGATGAAGATATTGCGCATGATGGTAAGAATCCATCCCTTGAAATTGGTGTCCTCGGCAAACTTCCCCTCGTTGTCAAGAGCTTTAAGGGTTGTATCCTGAACCAGATCGTGCGCCTCTTCCCTATTGGTGGTGAGTTTCATCGCAAATGACATAAGATTACCCTGCATACCGATTACGGAGGATTTGAAGGAATCGTTCTTGTTCATCTGATGTAAGGATTAAAATGGGTTAGATGTGTGTGTTGACTCGCTCTTAGTTCGAAATCATTTTCACTTGTCAAAGTTACTTATTATATTTTATTCACGCAATACTTTTCTTTAAAATCAGTCATTTTTTTAAAGAATCCAAGGTAATCTTCACACTTTTGTAACAATTGAGCCGCCAATCCTTCTTTCCGCTACTTTTCGCTGTTGATCCGGTCGACTCGGACAAGTTCGATTCTGGTTGTTCCCATTCTTACGATGGTGAATTTCAGACCCGCTATTTCCAGTATGTCACCCTGTGCGGGAAGAGCCTCAAGGTTCTCGAGTATGTATCCGGCAAGCGTATGGTATTCCTCGCTCTCGCGAAGGTCGAGTCCGAACTCCTCATTGACAGCCGAGATCTCAACTCTTCCGGAAAACATGAAGGAGTTGTCGTTGACCTTTCTCGCCACGATCCTCTTATGATCATGTTCATCCTCGATCTCTCCGAAAATTTCCTCCACGAGGTCTTCGAGAGTGACAAGACCTGAAGTCCCTCCGAATTCATCCACCACGATCACAAGGCTGCGCTTGTCGGCCATCATGCGTCGCATCATCTTGTTGGCCAACATAGTCTCGGGAGTAAAGATGACCGGCTTCAGACGGCGGCGCCAGTCGGCATCCATGTTGAACAGCTCCGAAACATGTATGTAGCCCACCACATCATCGATATCCTCTTTATATACCACCACTTTTGAAAGGCCGGTGTCTATAAATTTTTTCATAAGGTCATCGCGGGAGGTGCCATCAAGGGGCACAGCCACTATCTCGTTGCGCGGGATCATGCAGTCCACTATTTCTGTATCCTTGAAATCGACAGCCCTGCGGAAGATTTTGACTTCGTTTTCCTCGGCCCTTTTGTCGACCTGCTCCTCAAACGACTGCTGGAGATAGCTGTCAAGCTCGTCGATGGTAAGCCGCTGGTCGCCGCTCTGGCCCGGGCCAAGGCCGAAAGCCTTCATCAGCCCCCTGGAAATCATCGACACCAGCCATGACACGGGATATAGAATAAGATAGATCAGATAAAGCGGAAGAGCCAGAAGACGGATCATGAAGTTCGGATTTACCCGGAAAGTAGTCTTCGGAAAAAACTCACCTGTAACAAGGATTAGCCCGGTAGAAAGGATGGTGTTGGAGACAAGTACCAATGCATCGCTTCCCTCCCCGAAAAACTGTTCGAGAGGACTGTTGACAATAGCGGAGAATGCGATACCATATATTACAAGCACCACATTGTTGCCTACAAGAAGAGTCGAGATAAACATATCCTCATGACGGGAGAACATCTTGATTATCCGGTCGACGAGTCCTCCTCTTGCGGCATCTATCTCCATCCGGACCTTGCTCGACTGCACGAAAGCTATTTCGGTACCGGAGAACAGACCGGAGAAAACTATGGCCACAAGTGTGATTATTACAGCAGGGACAAATTGGAGATCCATTGTCTTGTCTTTATTATTGCCTTATTATAGCCTTTCATTATCATAACCGGCAATCCCTGTCATTGATCCTGTCATTGATTATGTGTGTCGGTTTTTGCCGCATCGTCCTCAGGAACGGGGAATATTCCCTGAGGTTTCAGCACCCGGTACGAAGTGAGCCGTTCGTTCGATTCGAAACCGATTCCCTCCAGCACATGGGTTGCTGTCTCTATATGAATAAAGGTGTCGCTGTAGATGCGTCCCTGACGCTGGTCCCAATAAAGCCTTTCCGAAAGGAACAGATCTTGTGGAACTTTTGTCATCTCCACGTTTCCTTCAAGTCGCCAGAGGCGACGATCCCTGAAGTAGCGCGCCGAGTCGGCAGCGACCGTCGCCACCACATGGAAATAGGGATCGTATTTCTGTAGATATAGCCCTTCCGGAAAAATCCAGTACGCGGGGGTCGCCTCATCGTATACCTTCCACACCGGCGCCACAATCTTGTACTGTATCACTCCCGAGTCAGAGATAAGAGTAGAGACATTGCGGGTGGTCATAGTCGCCATTTTCATGGGGTCAAGACTCGCCGCGACATTTATCTTCTGTTCCTCCACACAAGCGGAGAGCAACAACGACACCGCAAGCGATATGGCTGATATGCGGGAGAGGGCTGAGCCGCGCGCGAATCGGCAGATCACTTGATTTTACGTTTGAAGAACCAGACCTCGTTGAAATTCACGCCGAGCGTGATATTGAAGTAATTTTCACCGATAAGCGCTACCGGTGCGGCATGCCTCCGCTTCCACTCAAGACCGAGATTGACCATGGTCTTGCCCTCGGGGGTGGGGAATCCGACTCCGCATGACACGCCGTATTCTTTCACTGAATTGCCGTTGATAAACAGATAATCGTCGGTGTAGTAAGCACCAAGACGGTAAGTCATTCGCTCGCCGTAACCTCCGCGGATCTTAGGCGTGTATTCGGCACCGGCCGCATAGCGGAGACGATTGTTGAACTTCATTCCCTGAAACACCACCACTTCAGGATGCTCCTCCATATATAAAGGAGAATATTCGCAGTCTTTCCAGCCCTGCCATGTGAAATCGGCCTCCACCATGAACCGGCCCTGGCGCTGATGGACATAGCTGATGCCGGCGCCGACGGTGTTGGGCATGTAGTATTTCCCTTTCATTTTCATGAAAGCCACCGTATCGGGGCGCGAGTCCTGAGAGGTTTCCTGGATTGTGGCCCAGGTCTTGCCGAGGAGAGTCTTCCGCGGACTCCAGGTGACACCGAGAGTGATACGGTCATTCTTGGTAATGTTCTGCGTATATTGAGCACCTACCAGGATATTCCAGTCTCGGATTTCCATCACATGCTCGAATTTGGAGCGTCCCCCTCCCTCGGGAACAGAGAACACATCGTTTGCAATTGTACCGAAATTATAACTGACGTTGAATCCGAGTGAAAATCCTTTGATTTTTCCGCTCAGACCGAGATAGAACTCGTTGATACCGCCCGATCCCTGATTCTCCATCGCGCCGTGCCGGATTTCATTTCCGAACGCATAACCGACAGAACTTAGAGGAACGAGCCCAATCGAGCCTCCCATAAACTTACTGATCGGAAACTGCATGGTTACATAGTCCACGCCGCCGCCGATCGAGTGATCACGGACAGACCCCTCCTTGCTCCAGAGCATAGACATGTCGGCGCCGAGATCGAACAGGAACGTCAGCGAATCGATTGCCGCATACGAGGCTGGATTCATCACATTGATCTGTCTGCCGGAGTTCATGGCGTAGCCTACACCTCCCATCTGCCGCTGCATGGATGTGGCCCTGTCGCCGAGAATACCGTACCCGTACATCGAATATGGAGTTGTGACGTTCTGGGCCGTCGCAGCCGCAGCCAAAACAGCCGCAGGAAGGAGAAAAAGGAGTTTTATCTTATTCATTGTCATCATAATTGTCGTTATAATTGAAGATCCGTACCAGACCGCGACCCACAAGCGCATGGTCTACATCTGCATCGATGTTTTCATCTGCGAGCAACCGTGCGAGAATATCGGCATTGCCGCCGGTAAGAATGATTTTCACATTTCCTAATCTGCGTTCCGCCATGTCGCGGATACCACGGATTTCAGCCACAAGTCCTCTGAGCACACCGGCACGTATGGCCGTGACCGTATCGTGCCCGAAATCCGGGAGTTCCCCCTCCGGATCCACGAGCGGAAGGCGGGAAGTAAATCCGTTGAGAGCCCGGAACCGGAGAGAAAGTCCCGGCGATATGTTGCCGCCGAGAAAGCGTCCGTCGGCCACAAGATCCTCCGTGACAGCTGTTCCGGCGTCCACCACCAGCACCGGCACACTGGACAACGCTCCAGCCGCCGCCGCCACTCGATCTGCACCGAGACTGCCCCGGCTGTCGTATTCCACATCCAGAGGCAACGGAGTCGACGGACAAAGTCTCAGATAACGGTTGCCGAATCCGCGTTCAAGAAAATCCTCGAGACCACGGGAGTCCTCCCCAACCCTGCAGGATACGGCACATTCCGGGACATGCCGGCGCACCATGCACTCGATATCCTGCTCCGACAACGTGCCGGAAGAATTGCATTCGAGAAGTCTTTCCCCCTCGAACACGCTCACCTTGGCGGCGGTGTTGCCTATGTCCAGCGTAAGGACTCTTTCCTTCATTCTTATACGGGACGGTTTTGTTTCGATGATATTCCTATCGTACCGAATCTTTGTGCTGCTTTCTGAGAGCGAAGACAAGCATCCATGATGAGATGATCTGTATCAAGGCCCCAGCGAGAGTGAAGAGAATAGTGTCGCGGAGTATTCCGAGCGTTATCCCGTAAGCGCCGAAGCGCGCGGAATTATAGAACCAGAAAGCGGCTCCTACACAGAAACAGACACCGGACCAGACCTCCATGCGACGAATGCGCCGCACGCGCAGACTGTCACCTGGAGCGCCGACCTTCACCAACCGCGCCACTATGTACACAACCGCGCCACCCGTGTACACCCATTTGAATATATCTCCCAGTGTGCTGTTGTCCATGCTCACAATGGGAGCTATCATGCCGACGCACACAAGAATCAGTCCCATGGTCGCCGCGGTCTCTACGATCCTGCGTCGCCGCATGAGCGCGGCATCCTGCGCAAGGCTCCTTCCTGTTTCTTCTCTCCTGCTCATTTTATGACATATACATCTTCAGTGGATTTCTGCATGCGGTATTGTTCCCTCGCAATTTTCTCAAGGTCTTCGGTGCCGGTCAGCAGCTGCTCGCGACGGTTACGATAATAGTCGGCAGAATCTTCGCATGCCTTGATCTCTTCCTGGAGGCTCTTGATTTCCTCCTGATAGCGTATGTTGTTCTTCCAGGACACATCGTCGTTGAGAAACAACATAAGCAGTATCATGCCTCCTATCAGCAACAACGCAAGGTGCGACCGTCTTCTCAGCCAGAAATTCCACTTTTTGATTTTCCTGCTCATTTCAAACTTCAAAATTAGTGATTATGCCCGACTATTCAAAATTATAAAGGATTTTTAAGGAACTTTTAGAAGCTGTTTAATAAAAAAAGTTAACTCCGGGCAGCTATGAAATAAAAAACCCGGGCCGCAGCTCGGGGAATGATTCGGGTTATGTACATTATTCTGTTTTGACTGTCTTTTAAATATCGGACGTCAATGCCTCGCTATCTGTAGTCCTTCAGAAGCCCCTGAAGGCGTTTGCGAGCGAAAAAGATTCTGCTTTTCACCGTACCGAGAGGCAACGACATTTTTTCCGCTATCTCGTTGTACTTGTATCCGGCGAGGTACATGGTGAAAGGCACCTTGTATTCATCGCTGAAATTGTTGATGGCCACCGATATCTCCTTGACAGCCACAGATCCCTCGGGAGATGTCAGACCAGACTCCTGCGATAGATTCACATGATAAAGATCCTCCGTAGTGTCGATTATCGTGGAGTTTCGCACCTGTCGCCGGTAGTTGTTTATGAAGATGTTCCGCATGATCGTGAACACCCATCCTTTGAAGTTGACATTATCGACGTATTTCGACTCGTTGTCAAGCACCTTGAGCGTGGTGTCCTGGACCAGGTCCTGGGCTGCGTCAGGATTCGATGTTAGCTGGCAGGCGAAATTGAACAGATTTCCCTGAAGTCCCAGCAATCTTTGTTTGAAAGATAATTTGTCAGTCATAGCAGTGGAATCTTAAATAAAAGTTTTTATGAACCTGTTCAGGTATGCGACATCCATTAAAGTTAGCCTATAGGTGAAACCGCCCTGTGACAGATCTACTGAACTATAACAACACTGTCGGAAAAAAGGATATGAAAATCATCAATTTTTTTATATTATTTTATGCTACAAAACACAACTCATTGAGTACAGCACACATACAAATGCCATGGATTGGCAAGGGGAATATATTCCCCCCTTTCCCGATTGGCATAAAGATCGAAGCGGAGTGCATCGGCGCGCCGTTGGCGTCGCTCGTCGGCGTCGCCAAGCGCGAAATGCATAGGAAAGAAGCGGGAGATATTGAAAGCTATGGTAATCTCAGCCGCTCCGGTGAAGTAATCGCGCCCGATGCGGGAATCTACCGGAAAAAAACAGAAGTCGATGTCAGCCCCTGAATCCGGTTTGGGAGAGGTCTCGATATAGCGGCGTATGTCGCGCAGACATGCGTGGAAGTCGCCCATGGCTTTGCGGACTTCCTGCGGACTGCTTTCGTCAAGCCATATCCATGCGTTCAGGTCACCGGCATGGAAAATGCGCATCCCGCCGCAATCCGCAATGTAGGAATTACCTGTGTCCGTTGATGGAAACGCCGCCACACGCACCGTGTCATCGCAAAAGATTTCGCCGGGACGGAGCACGGTTACAGCCGAAGGATCGGGACGCGGCCCCTTATAGACAGATGTGGGGCTGACTATGTGACGCATCCGCTTCCACACGTCGGAACTCACCACATACCTGATACGTGGAAAACGTGAGGCCCATGCGAATATGTCAGGGTTATAGTGATCCTTATGACTATGGCTCACAAGCACATATAGCGGAAGCGAGGCATCTATGCTATCAAGAAGCCGCGAAGCATCGGCAGTACCGTCAGGGCCGAGCCAGTAGTCGAACACGAATGTCGCGTCTCGCATATAGACCGCAAAGCAGTCATGCCAGACATATCTGATTGCAATCATAAACGTAAATACGCCCTCCGAGCCAACACTTTGCGGAGGTCGCTGTATATAACAACTTCAGGATACTGCAGATTGTTATAACGAATGAGTCTCTATATGGGATATTTTTACTAATTTTGCATTTCGGGCGAGACTGCGTCTCACAGAAGCCGCTGTTTCCCGAGCCGGAAGCCCTATCCGATTAAACAGTCAAGACATGATCACAGCATCGGCAAAGAAGAGAGAGAACATAGCTGAGTACCTGCTATATATGTGGCAGATCGAGGATATCATCCGCGCCTACGGGCTTGACATCGACAAAATCCGGGAGAATATCATCGACAGATACAGCAACCTTGACGACGCTCAACGAAAAGAGATGCTCGATTGGTATGAATCGCTCATCGACATGATGCGTCGCGAGGGGGTGGAGAAATCAGGGCACCTGCAGCTCAACCGCAATGTGCTTCTTGACCTGCACCGCCTGCATCAGTCGCTTCTCGGAAACCCAAAATTCGCACAGTATTCAGCCGAATACTACAAGACTCTCCCTTTCATCGTGGAGATCCGCGCGAAGGCGGGTGAGAACAAGAAAGACGAGCTGGAGTCGTGCTTCGATGCCCTTTACGGAATCCTGATGCTTCGCTTGCAGGGGAAAGAGATATCTTCCGAGACCCAGACCGCAGCCGCTCAGATTTCCCGCTTCCTGGCAATGCTCGCCGGCTATTACAAAAAAGATTACAATAACGAATTACAATTAGAAGAAGAATGAAAATAATGGTTACAGGAGCTCACGGACAGCTCGGAAACGCGTTGCGACGCGAACTTGACGCTGACAGCTCCATCGAGGCTATCTACACAGACGCCGACACTCTTGACATAACTGACACTGCGGCCCTAAACCGCTTTTTCGAGGATAACCCGGTGGATATGGTGGTGAACTGCGCCGCATACACTGCGGTAGACCGCGCTGAATCCGACGACCTGAAGGCAGCTGCCATCAATACAGGCGCTGTCGGTAATCTCGGTCAGGCTGCTGCCAAACATGGCATGAAGGTGATACATATCTCCACTGACTATGTTTTCTCAGGCGAGAGCTTCCGCCCTTATGAGGAAAACGACGAGCCCTACCCCCAGAGCATCTACGGACGCACAAAGCTTGAAGGCGAAGGTCTGCTGACTTCTTTCAGCAACAACGCTATGATAATCCGCACAGCATGGCTCTATTCCGAGTTCGGCAACAACTTTGTGAAGACAATGCTTCGTCTCGCCGGCGAACGCGAAGAGCTCAACGTGGTCTCCGACCAGATCGGCAGCCCGACATATGCCGGAGATCTGGCGCATGCCATCCATCAGGTGATCCGCCACGAGCGCTGGCAGCCCGGTATATATCATTTCACCAACGAAGGTGTGGCTTCATGGTATGATTTCACCAAGGCTATCTTCGACATCGCCGGAAAGAAAACAAAAGTGAACCCTATCCGCACCTCCCAATACCCCACTCCTGCGAAACGCCCGCTCTATTCCGTGCTCAGCAAAGACAAAATCAAACGCAACTACGGAATCGAGATACCTTACTGGCGCGATTCTCTGGAGAAATGCCTTAAGGAATTAGGAGTATAAGTATCTGAATTTACCAACACATTTCATGAGCGAGGAACTGAACAACGAGATTGCGAGACGGCGCACATTCGCCATCATCTCGCACCCGGATGCCGGAAAGACCACATTGACCGAGAAACTGCTTCTCTTCGGAGGCGCCATCCATGTGGCCGGAGCTGTGAAAAGCAATAAGATAAAGAAGACCGCCACATCCGACTGGATGGAGATCGAGAAACAGCGCGGAATATCCGTGGCTACCTCCGTGATGGGTTTCAATTATGGAGATTATAAAATCAATATCCTCGACACCCCCGGTCACCAGGATTTTGCCGAAGACACATTCCGCACTCTAACGGCGGTTGACTCGGTGATCATCGTGGTGGACGTGGCTAAGGGTGTGGAGACGCAGACACGCCGCCTTATGGAGGTGTGCCGCATGCGTAAGACTCCGGTGATCATCTTTGTCAACAAGCTCGACCGCGAGGGCCGCGACCCGTTTGATATCCTCGACGAGTTGGAGAAAGAGCTCCAGATTTCGGTCAGACCGCTATCATGGCCTATCAATATCGGTGCCAAGTTCAAGGGTGTCTACAACATCTACGAGCATGGTCTCGACCTTTTCACACCCTCCAAGCAGACCATCAGCGAGCGCATAGAGATAGATGACGTGAATTCCCCCGAGGTTGACGAGCTTGTAGGTAAAACGGATGCCGACAAACTTCGCGAGGACCTTGAGCTTATCGAAGGTGTGTACCCCGATTTCGATACAGATGCGTATCTGCGAGGCGAGGTGGCTCCGGTATTCTTCGGATCTGCGCTCAACACCTTCGGTGTCAAGGAACTTCTCGATTGCTTCGTGAAGATCGCCCCGGCTCCGCGTCCCATCGTGGCTCAGGAGAGGGAGGTTAAACCCCAGGAAGAGGGATTTACAGGGTTTGTGTTCAAGATTCATGCCAATATGGATCCCAACCACCGCTCCTGCATCGCTTTTGTGAAGATATGTTCAGGCAAATTCGAGCGTAATGTCAACTACCGCCATGTGCGCTCTGAGAAAATGATGCGCTTTGCCGCCCCTACGGCATTCATGGCGCAGAAAAAGAGCATCGTTGACGAAGCCTACCCCGGCGACATCGTCGGCATACCGGACACCGGCAACTTTAAGATCGGTGACACACTGACATCAGGTGAGGTGCTTCATTTCAAGGGATTGCCAAGCTTCTCTCCGGAAATGTTCAAATATATCGAGAATGCCGACCCGATGAAAGCAAAACAGCTTGACAAGGGTATCAACCAGCTGATGGACGAAGGTGTGGCGCAGATGTTCACCAACCAGTTCAACGGTCGCAAGATCATCGGCACGGTAGGTCAGCTTCAGTTTGAAGTGATACAATACCGTCTGCTGCATGAATACGGCGCATACATTATCGGCAGAATGGGGATTCCGTACCGCGGGCGCAGCGTAAACATTATCAGCGTCGCCATTGACGCGCCGCAGGATATCATAAACGCCCTTTCCGGAAAAATCGGATCCCTGTCCGGAATCCAGGTAAAGACGGTGTACGCGAATCCCGGCCGGAAGAAGGAGCAGAGAGGATGACGGAGGAAAAAAGGACGTGTGCGCAGAGTGTGCGGGAGATTACCGGCCGAATGCGCAGAGAAAGGGACATCAGCCT
>OFFM01001768.1_pt1 | contig 10995 bp, 8 predicted proteins | sample 1521401 | NCBI WGS metagenome assembly OFFM01 (sample SAMEA3504118, study PRJEB24116) | mouse gut metagenome | biome: mouse gut; feature: mouse-associated habitat; material: faeces | place: Denmark | collected 2011
TTCGCTGGATTGTGAAGTTACTTTTTCTCCTTTCCGCAGTTCGTTGATAGCTTCCCGCAGTTCGCGTTCCGTCATCCCGGCATCTTTCAGAATGGTGGATGCAGTGCTTTTCACGTTCAGCAAAGCCAGCAGCACCGGCTCCAGGGAGACGAATTCATCACCCATTTCCTTGGAATATTGGGTGGCTTTCTGGAACACTTCGTTCGTTTCACGGCTCAGGTACGGTGTTCCGCCGGACACCTTGGGCAGAGAATCAATTTGCTTGTCCAGTACAAGTGCTATCTGCTGACCGTTCATGCCCAGCTTCTGGAAGATGAAGTTGGTGACATTTTCGCCTACTTTCATCACACCTTGAAGCACATGCACGGGCTCGATGGCCTGCTGTCCACGGCCTTGTACCAGGTTCACAGCTTCCTGCACTGCTTCTTGCGCTTTAATGGTAAAGTTGTTAAAGTTCATATTTTTGTTCTCCTTTCTATTTTATCAGTTTCATAACGCTTTGGAAGGCGCAAAAGATTTGCCATTGGCATATTTCGGACAAATTGTCTGCATATAAGTCTTGTATTGTGACAAATTGTCTGTAAATCAGTCGTTTTGTTCCTTTCCTTTCTACTTCTTTAGAACAGGAGTTGGAGCAAAGTTCCTTTTCGCATTGAACTCTATTGGATAAGGAGAAGGACAATAGATGTGTTGTGCATGAGATGTACATCTCATGTTGTCCGAGATGCGCATCTCGTTGTGCTTGACATGTGCATCTCATGCAGTATGGAACGTGATAATTCATTTCATAAAGTATAAGCTTCTGTCTCATAAGATTATATGTTTTACCCCTTATCTTGAAGTGTTGAAAGGGCTTGTCTGTAATATAATTCCCGTTTGAACCGTTAAATCAATCTTTTTTTCTCTAATATTTTGTAGTCGAATAGATTATTTATATCTTTGCAACCGCAATGGATGAAAGGTGGAGGGGCAATTAAGCTCCTTTTTTTGTTCTTATATAGTTAATCAATGATAGAAAAGAAAACTGTTTGTCAAATTGTTGACGAGTGGCTGGAGGGAAAAGAGTACTTTCTGGTGGAAGTAACTATCAGCCCGGACGACAAGATTGTGGTGGAAATTGACCACAAAGAAGGGGTTTGGATTGAAGATTGTGTAGAGTTGAGCCGATACATCGAATCCAAGTTGAACCGTGAGGATGAAGATTATGAGTTGGAGGTAGGTTCTGCCGGTATCGGACAGCCATTTAAAGTGTTGCAACAGTACATCAACCACATCGGAAAGGAAGTGGAAGTACTGAGAAAAGACGGACGTAAGCTATGCGGCGTACTGAAAACAGCCGATGAACAGCATTTTACGGTAACTGTAGAAAAGAAGGTAAAGCCCGAAGGCGCTAAACGCCCCACATTAGTGGAAGAGGACGAAACCCTTGCGTATGATGAAATAAAATATACTAAATACTTAATCAGTTTTAAATAAGACTATGGCCAAAAAAGTAGAAACTGTCAGTTTGATAGATACATTTTCGGAATTTAAGGAACTGAAAAATATCGATAGAACCACCATGGTGAGCGTACTTGAAGAGTCGTTCCGTAGTGTGATTGCGAAGATGTTCGGCACCGATGAGAATTACGACGTTATCGTGAACCCGGACAAGGGGGACTTCGAAATATGGCGTAACCGTGAAGTGGTGGCGGATGAAGACTTGGAAAATCCGAACTTGCAGATTGCATTATCGGAAGCACAGAAGATTGATGCTTCTTATGAAGTAGGCGAGGAAGTGACGGATGAGGTAATCTTCGCAAACTTTGGACGCCGTGCTATCTTGAACCTTCGCCAGACGTTGGCTTCTAAGATTCTGGAACTGGAAAAAGACAGTATCTATAATAAATATATTGATAAGGTGGGCAACATCATTAATGCAGAAGTATACCAGATATGGAAGAAAGAAATGCTGCTGCTAGATGATGAAGGTAACGAGTTGCTGCTGCCTAAGACGGAACAGATTCCGAGCGATTTTTATCGCAAAGGAGAAACGGCACGTGCCGTTGTAGCCCGTGTGGACAACAAGAATAACAACCCGAAGATCATTCTTTCGCGTACGTCGCCGGTATTCCTGCAACGTCTGTTCGAAATGGAAGTGCCCGAAATCAATGATGGACTGATTACCATCAAGAAGATTGCCCGTATCCCTGGTGAACGCGCCAAGATTGCCGTTGAGTCATACGATGACCGTATTGACCCGGTAGGTGCCTGTGTTGGTGTGAAGGGTAGCCGTATTCATGGTATCGTTCGTGAGTTACGCAACGAGAATATTGACGTAATCAATTACACGTCTAATATTCAGTTGTTTATTCAGCGTGCTCTCAGTCCTGCGAAGATTTCTTCTATTCGTTTGAACGAAGAAGAACGTAAGGCGGAAGTCTTCCTGAGACCGGAAGAAGTATCGCTGGCTATTGGTAAAGGCGGTTTGAACATCAAACTTGCCAGTATGTTGACTGAGTACACTATTGACGTATTCCGTGAGTTGGATCAGGCTGTTGAGGATGAAGATATCTACTTGGATGAGTTCAGGGATGAAATTGACGGTTGGGTGATCGATGCCATCAAAGCGATTGGTATCGATACTGCAAAAGCCGTGCTGAACGCTCCGCGTGAGATGTTGATTGAGAAGACCGACCTGGAAGAAGAAACAGTGGACGAAGTATTGCACATTTTAAGTTCGGAGTTTGAGGAAAGCGAAGGCGAGCCTGAGTTTGAGGCTGAAGCTGAGCCTGAATCTGAAACAGAAACAGAGACAGAATAAGTGTCTGCTGACATTGGTTTCTGTTTGCACTAACTTCTTTCTCCACATTATTCATTAATTTTTTAGTATGACGATTAGGTTAAATAAAGTAACAAGAGATTTGAATGTAGGAATTTCGACAGTAGTTGAGTTCTTGCAGAAGAAAGGCTTTGCCGTTGAGGCAAACCCCAACACAAAGATTAACGAGGAGCAATACGCCTTGCTCGTGAAAGAGTTCAGTACAGATAAGAATCTTAGACTTGAATCGGAACGTTTTATTCAGGAACGACAGAATAAAGACCGTAACAAAGCATCGGTATCTATCGACGGTTACGAAGCTGAAACTGCGGATAAACCGAAAGTGGAAGAAATTAAGACTGTTGTCCCCGAAGATGCACGTCCGAAGTTTAAACCTGTCGGAAAAATTGATTTGGATAAGCTGAACCGGAAACCGGTAGTAGAAAAAGTGGAAGAAAAGAAAGTGGAAGAACCCGTATCTGTGGTAAAGGAAGAACCGAAACCGCAGCCTAAGCCGGAAATAAAACCGGAACCGCAGCCCGAACCCAAGCCGGAGCTAAAACCGGAACCGAAGCCTGAGCTCAAGCCTGAACCGGCTCCTGTGGTGAAGGAAACACCGAAACCGGAAGTTGTAGAGAAACCAGTTCCTGCTCCGGTAGTGGCAAAAGAAGAAGTGAAGAAGGAAACACCTGCTCCCGTAGCACCTGCTGCTAAGGAAGAAGTGAAACCTGCAGTTGCAGAAGAAGCACCAGCAAAGGAGGGAGATGAAATCTTCACCATACATAAGCCGGAGTTTGTTTCCAAAATCAATATCATCGGTCAGATTGACCTGGCTACGCTGAACCAGTCTACACGCCCCAAGAAGAAGACCAAAGAAGAGAAACGGAAGGAGCGCGAAGAGAAGGAGAAAATCCGTCAGGATCAGAAGAAGCAGATGAAAGAAGCGATTATCAAAGAAATTCGCCGCGAGGACAACAAAGCGAAGGATGGTAAGGAGAAAGATACCGATGCCAACGCCAACAAGAAGAAACGTCTTCGTATTAATAATAATAAGGAGAAGGTTGACATCAACAATGCATCCAATTTCCAGCGTGGAGGTGACAATCGTGGTGGAGGAGGTAAAGGTTCTCATGCCGGCGGTGGTCAGCAAGGTGCCGGTGGTGGTAATAACCATCAGGGTGGCAACAAGAACAACAACCGTAACAACAATAACAAGGATCGCTTCAAGAAACCGATCATCAAGCAGGAGGTTAGTGAGGAAGATGTAGCTAAGCAGGTAAAAGAAACCTTGGCACGCCTCACTTCCAAAGGTAAGAGCAAGACTTCCAAATACCGTAAGGACAAGCGCGAAATGGCGAACAGCCGTATGCAGGAACAGGAAGACCGCGAAATGGCGGACAGCAGAGTACTGAAAATTACGGAATTTGTGACTGCCAACGAATTGGCAAGCATGATGGATGTTTCCGTAACGCAGGTTATTGCTACTTGTATGAGTATCGGTATCATGGTGTCTATCAACCAGCGTCTGGATGCTGAAACCATCAATCTGGTGGCGGAAGAATTTGGATACAAGACTGAATATGTCAGTGCGGAAGTGGCACAGGCCATTGTAGAGGAAGAAGATTCTGAAGAGGATTTGGAACCGCGTGCACCGATTGTTACTGTCATGGGTCACGTAGACCATGGTAAGACATCATTGCTCGACTATATTCGTAAGGCGAACGTAATTGCCGGTGAAGCCGGTGGTATCACGCAGCACATCGGTGCTTACAACGTGAAACTGGAAGACGGACGTAAAATAACGTTCCTCGATACTCCGGGTCACGAAGCATTTACCGCTATGCGTGCCCGTGGTGCGAAGGTGACGGACGTGGTTATCATTATCGTTGCTGCCGATGATAACGTGATGCCGCAAACGAAGGAAGCTATCAACCATGCTATGGCTGCCGGTGTACCTATCGTATTCGCTATTAATAAGATTGATAAACCGACTGCCAATGCTGACAAGATCAAGGAAGAACTGGCATCTATGAACTACCTCGTTGAAGAATGGGGCGGTAAGTATCAGTCACAAGATATCTCAGCCAAGAAAGGTCTGGGTGTGAACGAACTGTTGGAAAAGGTATTGCTGGAAGCAGAAATGCTGGATCTGAAAGCAAACCCGAACCGCAAGGCTACAGGTTCTATCATCGAGTCTTCATTGGACAAGGGACGTGGTTATGTAGCTACCATGCTGGTATCGAACGGTACACTTCACGTAGGTGACATCGTACTGGCAGGTACAGCGTATGGTAAGGTGAAAGCTATGTTCAATGAACGTAACCAGCGCCTGAAAGAGGCCGGACCGTCTGAGCCGGTATTGATTCTGGGATTGAACGGTGCACCTGCTGCAGGTGATACATTCCACGTAATCGATACGGAACAGGAAGCCCGTGAAATCGCTAACAAGCGTGAACAGTTACAACGTGAACAAGGTCTGCGTACTCAGAAGATGCTTACTTTGGATGAAGTTGGCCGCCGTCTGGCATTGGGTGACTTCCACGAACTGAATATTATCGTTAAGGGTGACGTGGATGGTTCTGTTGAGGCATTGAGCGACTCACTGATCAAGCTGTCTACAGAACAGGTACAGGTGAATGTAATCCACAAGGGCGTTGGAGCTATCTCCGAGTCCGATGTTTCACTGGCTGCCGCTTCGGATGCTATCATCATCGGTTTCCAGGTACGTCCATCGAACGCCGCTGCAAAGACGGCGGAGAACGAAGGTGTGGATATCCGCAAGTACTCAGTAATCTACGACGCTATCGAAGAGGTGAAGGCCGCTATGGAAGGTATGTTGGCACCGGAAGTGAAGGAGCAGGTAACTGCAACTATCGAGGTTCGCGAGGTGTTCAATATAACCAAGGTAGGTCTCGTAGCCGGTGCGTTAGTGAAGACTGGAAAGGTGAAACGCAGCGACAAGGCTCGTTTGATCCGCGACGGTATCGTAATCTTTACCGGTTCTATCAATGCGTTGAAACGTTTCAAGGACGATGTGAAGGAAGTAGGTACCAACTTCGAGTGCGGTATCAGCCTGACGAACTGCAACGATATCAAGGTAGGCGATATTATCGAATCTTACGAAGAAATAGAAGTAAAACAAACTTTATAAGATGATAAGATGGTAAGATAATAGAATGTAAGATAATATATGTGCCAATTGCCCTGCGGCATCGTTTATACGCAGTCAATTGGCACATTGTTGTATCAACTATTATTATTCTATCATCTTGCCATCCTATCATCCTATTATCTTATTATATATGACGATAATAGATATCATCCTATTAGTAGTGATTGGCGCGGGAGCAGTCACCGGTTTTATAAAAGGTTTCATCAGACAACTGGCATCTATCCTTGGATTGATTGTTGGGTTGCTGGCTGCGAAAGCGCTGTATGTGTCGGTAGCGGAGAGAGTCTTTTCTAAGATAACGGACTCTATGACATTTGCACAGATATTGGCATTTGTTGTTATCTGGGTAGTGGTGCCGTTATTGTTTTTGCTGGTGGCATCTTTGTTGACGAAGGCGATGGAAGCAATTTCCCTCGGTTGGCTGAATCGCTGGCTGGGTGCCGGACTGGGTGCATTGAAATTTCTGCTATTGGTGAGTCTGCTTATCTGTGTTGTCGAGTTTATCGACTCGGATAATACGATGATTGATAGAACAATGAAGGAGGAATCCGTGTTATATTATCCTATAGAGTCGTTCGCGGGAATGTTTTTCCCGGCTGCAAAAGAAGTTACAGAACAATATATACTTAATACATAATGCAACCCGAAGAACCCAATAAATATGTAAAGGAACTAACGCAGGAGAAGTACAAGTACGGCTTCACCACCGACGTGCATACGGAAGTCATTGAGCGTGGGCTAAATGAAGATGTTGTACGGTTGATCTCTGCGAAGAAGAACGAGCCGGAATGGCTGTTGGAGTTCCGTCTGAAAGCATATCGTCACTGGTTGACGTTGGAGATGCCTACATGGGCACATCTCCGTATTCCTGAGATAGATTATCAGGCTATTTCCTACTATGCCGATCCGTTGGCGAAGAAGAAAGATGCTCCGAAGAGTATGGACGAGGTAGACCCTGAGTTGATAAAAACCTTCAATAAGCTGGGGATTCCCTTGGAAGAACAGATGGCATTGAGTGGCATGGCTGTAGATGCTGTGATGGACTCCGTGTCTGTGAAGACTACGTTCAAGGAAACGTTGATGGAGAAAGGAATCATTTTCTGTTCCTTTTCAGAGGCTGTGAAAGAGTATCCTGAACTTGTCCTCAAGTATCTGGCTTCCGTAGTGCCTTCCGGGGACAATTTCTATGCGGCTCTTAACTCTGCCGTTTTCAGTGACGGGTCGTTCTGCTATATTCCGAAAGGAGTCAGATGCCCGATGGAACTGTCAAGCTATTTCCGTATAAATGCCAAGGGAACAGGGCAGTTCGAAAGGACGCTCATAGTTGCTGACGAAGGATCTTATGTGAGCTATATGGAAGGGTGTACGGCACCTATGCGTGATGAGAACCAGCTTCATGCCGCCGTTGTGGAGATTGTTCTGGAGAAAGATGCTGAGGTAAAGTATTCCACGGTGCAGAACTGGTATCCCGGAGATACTGAGGGAAAAGGAGGAATTTTCAATTTCGTGACCAAGAGGGGCATATGCAAGGGTGCAGGAAGCCATCTTTCATGGACACAGGTCGAGACCGGTTCAGCGATTACCTGGAAATATCCGTCAACAATACTGAAAGGTGACAATTCTTCTTCTGAGTTCTATTCTGTTGCGGTTACAAACAATTATCAGCAGGCAGATACGGGAACGAAGATGATTCATATAGGCAAGAATACCCGCAGCCGTATAATCAGCAAAGGAATATCGGCCGGTCATAGCCAGAACAGCTACAGGGGGCTTGTGAAAATGCTTGCCGGTGCGGACAATGCGCGTAATTATTCCCAGTGCGACAGTCTTCTGATAGGTGACAGGTGCGGTGCCCATACTTTCCCGTATATTGAGAATGCCAACAAGACCGCTGTTGTTGAGCATGAGGCCACTACATCGAAGATAAGCGAGGACCAGCTTTTTTATTGCAATCAGAGGGGCATAGGGCCGGAGGAGGCCGTGGGGCTTATCGTGAACGGATATGCGCGTGAAGTGCTTTCGAAGCTTCCGATGGAATTTGCGGTCGAAGCCCAGAAGCTGCTTCAGGTTTCTCTTGAGGGTTCTGTGGGATAGTATTGGGGACAGTCTGTGTATTTTAAGTATTCTAAAAAGATTTGACGATGGAGTTTTTGAACTGCATATTATTTGAATTGGGCGGCAAGCCGGTTTTGCTTATAGACTTGCTTACGTCTGTTTTCGGACTTACGACTGTATTTCTTGCAGGCCGGAACAGCAAATATAATTTTTATGTGGGCTATGTCTATACAGCCCTTCTGTTCCTTATGTTCTGGAACAGGCATCTTTATGCCAACCTTATACTTCAGCCTATTTCTTTGGGAATAAATATAATGGGGCAATATCGCTGGAGCCATCCGAAGAAAGGTGAAGAAAGTTCAGACAAGCACGGGGAACTTAAGGTTTCGATGCTTTCCTGGACTCAGAGGGGACTTGTCGCCGTATCGGTCCTTGTGCTTGCACTGGTATGGGGCTGGCTGATGAGCATGATGGGGACGAAATGGTTTGTCGGGTATTTCCCTGCAAACCCGTTGCCTTACCTTGATTGTTGCGTTACCGTGCTGATACTTACGGCACAGACACTGTCGGCGATGAAGAAATGGGACTGCTGGATTGCATGGCTCTTTGTGAATGTGGCTAATCTTACGCTGTACCTTAAGGCTGGCCTTGTATTTATGCCTGTGGTAAGCATGCTGTATCTGGTAAACGGAATCTGGGCGCTTGTGACATGGTTCAGGCTTTACCGTAAAAATGCCTGAAGCACATTTGTGCACTTTGCGCATGGTGGTATGATGCCGCTGAAAATTGAAAAACATTGATTATGGCAAACGATATATTGTTGAAAATAGAAGGCCTTAGGGCCGGAGTAGAGGACAAGGAAATCCTGAAAGGTGTTGACCTTGTTATCCGCAAGGGAGAAATACATGCGGTCATGGGACCGAACGGTGCCGGCAAGAGCACACTTTCCGCTGTGCTTGCAGGAAAGCCGCAGTTCAAGATTCTGGACGGTTCAATAGAATTTATGGGACGTGATTTGTTGGCGATGTCGCCTGAAGAGCGTTCGTGGGCCGGTATTTTCCTGTCTTTCCAGTATCCTGTCGAGATACCTGGGGTTACAATTACAAATTTCATGAAAACTGCCATCAATTCGCATCGCAAGGGCAAGGGACTTGAGCCTCTCAAGGCCGGGGATTTCCTGAAGCTGATGCGTGAGAAGATGGCTTTTGTCCAGATGAAGCCGGAATTTGCCAAAAGGGAGGTTAATGTAGGCTTTTCCGGAGGAGAGAAAAAGCGTAATGAGATATTCCAGATGGCTATGTTTGACCCGACCCTGGCCATCTTGGATGAGACGGACAGCGGACTTGATGTGGATGCCCTCCGTATTGTCGCAAGCGGTGTGAATGCATTGCATACTCCTCAGAAGGCCGCTATTGTGATAACGCATTATCAGAGGCTGCTTGATTATATTGTTCCTGATGTCGTGCACGTGCTTAAGGACGGCCGCATCGTCAAGACTGCTGGCAGGGAGCTTGTGGCCATGATTGAGGAAAAAGGTTATGACAGCTTGTAGTGCTATGGATGTGCTGAACACAATTACAATAGGCGCCGGGCAGTCATTTCACAAGGTTTATTTGAATGGGTCTGATGAACAGCTGCCGGCAAGATTTGTCGTGGAGCGTGACGCGAGCCTTGACATAATAGTCTTGTCCATGCCCGGTGAGGACTGTGACATGGCTGTCGAGATAGAGCTTGCCGGGGAAGGGGCGTCTGCCAATATTTCAGGTGCATATATATGCGGAGACAGCGAGAATGTCAGGATTGCGGTTGACATGCGTCACGGCGTTCCCGGATGCAATTCCAGCCAGCTTTTCAAGGGGCTTGCCGGCGGAAAGTCAAAGATAGATTTCTACGGCAAGATTACCGTTGCGAAGGATGCTCAGAAAACGGCTGCTTTCCAGGAGAACCATAATATTCTGCTTTCCGACTATGCCCGTGTGAATACCAGGCCTCAGCTTGAGATTTATGCTGACGATGTAAAATGTTCGCATGGAGCGACAGTCGGCCGTCTCAATGAGGAGGAACTGTTCTACATGCGCTCAAGGGGAATAAGCCTTGAAGATGCCAAGGTCCTTCAGATGGTTTCGTTCCTGTCACCTGTAATGGAGGGGATTCAGGATGAAAAGTTGCGCGAGGAGCTTGTCTGCAGGCTTGATGAAGCCGTCAGGGATATCGTGAGAGGCAATGAGTAAATAAGTGTTTGGGCAATGGTAACACATCCTAATGTCAAGATAAATCTCGGACTGAATGTCCTGCGTAAAAGAGAGGACGGGTTTCATGACCTTGAGACTTTGTTTGTCCCTTATTTCGGAATAACGGACACGCTTGAGATTGTCTCAGGTGACGATTTCAGCCGGACTTTTGCATCATTGTCCGCAAAATATTCCGGAGCGGGTCCGGATGCGGATGTGCAGACTCTCGTGCAGGCCATTTCGGATGACGGGAAACTTATGATGACGATAGCCCGCTCTGAAGGAGTGGACTGGAATCCGCTTGAGGACTTGTGCGCCAAGGCATACTTCATTCTGGACAAAGAATATGGTCTTCCTCCTGTAAAGATTTTCTTGGAGAAGACATCACCGGTCGGAGCAGGTCTTGGCGGAGGGTCGGCTGATGCCGCTTTCGCTCTCAGGATGCTGAATGAAATAGGCTGTTTGGGACTTTCTGAAGAAGAACTTGCCGGACATGCCGCCAAGCTTGGCAGCGATTGCTCATTTTTCATTTTCAACCGTCCGATGATAGGCGAGGGACGTGGAGAAATCCTTGTTTCATACCAGTTGGACGGAATAGATTATGGGTCGGAGTGTTCCTCTGGCGAGTCTTTCGGATATGAGGTCAAGGTTCTCGTTCCGGAGGGAATAGCGGTTTCTACGGCACAGGCATATCGTGGGATCTGTCCGGCGGTGCCTGAGCTTTCTTTAAGGGATGT
>OFFM01001771.1_pt1 | contig 10977 bp, 7 predicted proteins | sample 1521401 | NCBI WGS metagenome assembly OFFM01 (sample SAMEA3504118, study PRJEB24116) | mouse gut metagenome | biome: mouse gut; feature: mouse-associated habitat; material: faeces | place: Denmark | collected 2011
TTGAATTGATATTAATAAAATTAAACACAAGCAATAATTTTTAAAACAATTTAGTAAAATTGATTGTATTTAATAATGTTTTTAAATTAAAGTAGTTTCTTTTTATGCAACAAAATGCCAACTACAATACAAATAATCACGGTTACAACAGTTACTGCCAAAAAGCCATACCACTTGCCTTCTCCCGGAACCCAAGTGTTCATTCCCCATATTCCAGAAATCAAGGTTGGGATGGACAAAAGCAAAGTTATGGATGTCAAGATTTTCATAATATTGTTCTGATTATTGTTGATTATGTTTGCATAACCTTCCATGGTTACACTCAAAATCTCACGATAAATGCCTGACATTTCAATGGCCTGTTGGTTTTCAACTGCAACATCCTCAATAAGCTCTTGATCCTCTTCATATTTGATGATTGCACTTGTTTTTATAAGTCTGTTTATAACAACATCGTTACCTTTTAATGAGGTGCTGAAGTAAACCAAGGAATTTTCCAAATCAAGCAGTTGGAACAACTCTTTATTTCTTGTGGACTTATGTAATTCTGTTTGAATTCGTCCACTGGCTTTATCAATTTGTTTCAAGTATTGCAAAAACTTTGTGCTTGTGTTGTACAAAGCTTGAAATAAAAATCTTGACCTTTTGTTTGTGGAAAAAGTTTTTACTCTGCCCAAAGTGAAATCTCTCATAACAGCTGTATCTTTCAAGCAAACTGTTATGACAAATTTGTCAGTTAAAATAAACGCCAATGGCAATGTTGAATATGAGTAATATCCTTCTTCCTCTTCTTCAATAATTGGTATGTCAAACAAAATTAAGGAGTAATTGTCCTCTATTTCAATACGAGAACGCTCTTCATCATCCAAAGGTGCTTTGATAGCTCCTTCGTCCACTCCTGTAAGCTTTGCTACGCTTTCAATCTCTTTATCTGTTGGGTTAACAAGTCTTATCCACTTATTGTTAAGCATATCACGATTTTTCATCGTGCTAAAATCAAGATTTGTTACTTTTTCATTTTCGTTAGTGCAAAATAGTTGAATCATGATTACCCTCCTTTAATTGTGTTTGCAGTGTTTTTGCATAAAAAATAGCGTGATTTTACCACGCCACCACAAATACCAAATTAATAAGCAATAATCAGTTATTGCCGTGGCGTAGATTTATTAAATTGTTTGTTTTGCAACACTTCGAATCTGCGTCCACAGTCAAATATCCTCCGAAAATTTTCAATTTCACTATCTGTATTACATTTTACGCAAAAATTGCAATAAATTGTTACAATTTTGTATATGTATTTTACCAGCATAGCAAAAGTCTTTTACTTTTATATGATAACATTATTTTTGCTTTTTGGCAAGGCATTTTTTGCATAAAAACAAATAAATTTGCAATTAGCAATAATATGCTTACGCCATATTAAAATTTACACTTGTTTTCTTTATTCTCAACTACTTTATTTGGTCAATAAATACGCAACATTTTATTTGCTCAACAGCATAATTTGAGATCTTTCGACTTCGCTCAAGATGACATTGTCAAAGTCATATTAACAGAATACCTTTTTCAAAAAGTTTGAAAAATTCCTACAACTATACAAAACAACCTTTTTATGGGGTTGTGTACAAATTCACTCCACCTAAAAGGCAATGTCTGCCTTCATCAGCAGACATTTAGCTAGTAATTTTAGCGAAGTGAACAGAAACCAAGATTTTTTTACCTATTGTGCAAAGCAAAATTGTGATTCAATAGTCAAATTTGTCAAGCAATATAACTATTAATTCGACTCACAATATTTTCCAAGCGCAGTTGGTCGGCAGTACTGTTATAATTTGTTGACGCAACGCTCATCAAGCCGTCCTTAAACAGCGATAATAACTCCTTAGACGCACCACTTTCTATCAGACCATAAACTATTCGTCTTAGCTCGTCAATGCTATCCACAGCCCTTTCAATCGTTTTGTTTTGAGCTTTTTCCACAAATATTTCTGCTTGCTCATCGCCAACATATCTTGAAACTATTTCAGAATAAATTTGCATATCAACATCCTTATATTTATTGCTAATATAATACATTTGCAAAGCCATTACAATAAGAATAGATGCACCATAAAACAAGCTTACAGCCAAAAGCAAGTTGTTGCCGTCAAGATAAAAAGTTTCTAAACCGATTGTAGCAATAGCCAAAATTGCACCCAAACCATAAACAATGATATATGCAATAAATGCATTTGTGCAACTTCTGTCAGCCGCATTAATCAAGGCTCGTCGTAGTGCTGTTTTGCTTTGAGTTGTTGGATTGAAAATAAATCTAATGCAAGATTTTTTAACTTTTGCAGGCATTTTTCTCAAACAAAGTTTGTTGAAATGAATAAAATTCCCTTTTTGAATTACTCCAAATCTCGCCATAAACATTTTGATTTTATTGAAGGCTCTGCCAAGTTTTACTTCGCTACTGGCAGTTCCATTGACAATCATTGCTATAGTTGCTGCAATTGTAAAAATCGCGCAAAGCAAAATTGTAATTGTTGTTCCATTAATCAAGTTGCCCCAATAAAAAGTTGCTCCATTAAACATATCAACAAAGCTTTGTAATTGAAACAAAAAAGTATCGTACCACATATTTTTCTCCTTTTAAAGTGTTATGTAGTACGATTTTTTTATTTTAATACCGATTTTTAATGGTTATTTCGAAAAAAATTTGCTTTTTTAATATTATTTTGTGTGTCACTTGTTTCTTGTTGCACTATTGAATAAAGCTTTAAATTTCAATCACTTTGCCCACACCGATAATAAACAGCATTGCTTTATCCACTTTTCTACCAAGTGCTTTTTCCACTGCCAAACTATAAATTTGCAGTTGTTTTTTGTACCTATGTACAAGCATTTCTTCAGGTTCATTTGATTTTTTGTAATCAACCACAATCACTTGTTCGCCAACAATCAAAAGGTCAATGGCACCTTGTACAAAAATTTCATCCTCCAAATCACAATCCATTACCTCACAAGCTTTGACGCTTAAAGAAAACTCTTGCTCACGATAACATTTGTTTTTGCGTGCAATATCCATAATCGGATGATTTAAAATTGACAATATTTCATCGACATTTATATCCTGCACATCCTCTGCAGTCAAAATGCCTTTTTCAACCATTTTTGCAAGTTCTGCAAGCGCCTTTTCCTGAGTGGTTGCAGATAAGTCGATATTTTCAAGCACAGAGTGATAATTTGTGCCTCTTTTTGCTTTTTCGTATCTTCCGTAGGGCTCGTCTTCAAAGTCATCTGGTTGCTCTTCAAGTGAGATAGCTTTTATGCCACTTTGTTTATTTATCTCCGTTACGCTATATTTTATACTTAAATTTTCAGCTTTTTTGTTTGGGTACTCAAAATTAAGATATTTGTCGATTATTGGAATACTTTTGCCTTGATATTTTTTGAAGGAATACCTTTGCATATTGGCACTTTTTTGAAGGTCATCACTATGCATTGTGATTGCACTTTCAATTTTAGGATTATTGCTTGCTGCAACAATAATCCAATCCAAAAAGCTTTCAACATCAAATGGACTTTTTGGCAAAAGGTCTTTTGCCTTATTGCAACCAGTCAAAATTATGTGATTTTTTGGTCTTGTTAGTGCAACATAAAACAATCGCATTGCCTCGGCTTTGTCCTCAAGCTTGTTTTTTTCGGTTAATATATCAAAAACAAGATTTCGTCTTGCAACCATGGCACTTTCGTCAAAGTAATTGATTGCAATGCCAGCGTCATTGTTTATCTGCAATTTTGGTGTGTTTTTTCTGCCAAGATTATCTTCAATATTGCAAACAAAAACAACCGGAAACTCAAGGCCTTTGCTTTTGTGAATAGTCATTGCACGCACCATATTGCCATTTGCACCACCCTTAATTTCCATTTTGTCATCAGTCAAAGTTGAAACATATTCCTGCAAACTGCAATCCACAGACAACTCGCTTAGCGTTGCAAGGTAAGTTTTTAATGCAGAAAGCTTAAACTCTCCACCCTCACACTGCAAAACATATTTGTCAAAGCCAAAGTCATAAACAAGATAATCAGCCAAGTCTTTTACGCTCATATATGAGGATTTTAGGCGTAAATCATCAATAAGGTTATTAAGTTTTTTAATATATTCGTTTTCCTTATCAAGCTTTACTGCCTGCCAAAAATACTCCGTATCTGCAAACTTTGCCCTAATATCCAACAAATCGTCATAATCCATACCAACCCAAAAGCTGACAAGTGCTGCTGCAAGTGGATAATCTTGCTTTTCATTTGCAACAAGTCGCAAAATATCTTTTACAATATCCACCTCGTAAACGCCAGTTTCCTTCAAAAGTGGTGCGACATCAATGGGAATTTGATTGTCTTGAATTGCCCTTACAATATCCCTCACATTGTCTTTGCCTGTGCGTGCAAGCAATGCAATATCTGAATATTCAACCTTTCTAGTTTTTTGTATTGCAGGGTCATATATTTTGTATAACTTCTTAATCTGTTTGATTTTTTCAGCAATAAACAATCCTTCTTTGTAGGACGGACTAATATCACTTTTGCCTGACTCGTCATCTCGCACAGAATACACCTTATCAAAAGTCTTTTGCACCTCTTGTTTTTGTTTTTCCTCATTAAAAATGTGTATTTCATAAGACGGATTTGAAGGAGGTACTTTGTAATCTGCACCATATTGCAACTGATCGGTGTCAAAATAGTCTATGCCACCAAAATCTTTGGTCATTATTTCATTGAAAATTGCATTTGCAAACTCCACAATGCCTTTGTCACTGCGATAATTGAAATCTAGCCTTATCGTGTTGCCATGCTCAGGATTTTCAATATAGTCATTGTATTTGTCAAGCAAAATCTTAGGTTCAGAAAGTCTAAATCGATAAATGCTCTGCTTGCTGTCGCCCACCATAAACAAATTTTCACCATTTGAAATTTTTGTGTATATCTCCTCTTGGGCATAGTTGGTATCTTGATATTCGTCCACACAAATATAATCATATCGTGCAGAAAGTTCCTTTTGAATTGCCTCGTTGGAAAGCAATTGTATCACATAGCCCGGGAAATCAGCAAAATCATATTTCCCACATTTTTGCTTGCTTAGGGTATAATTTTGTCGTGTTTTTTTGTACAACTCCACCAACAATTTGACATCGCAAATGGTTTTTTGGTGCACTTGTTGAACACTTGCCAAACTTTTTGAAAATCTTTTTGCTAGCCATTCAATTTGCTTTTTAAGGTCTTTGTAATCAATTTCAAGGACATCCCAATCAACGCTTTCATATTTTTTGTTTTTTGTTGGCTTTTTTGCTATAACAAATGGCTGAATATGTTTTGCAAACAAATCATAATCTTTTATGTTTTTTAGGCTATCAAAAAACTCTGAATATCCCTCAAACGCAAGGGTAAGTTCAGGATAAACTGACAAGTTTTTAAGTGTTTTTTCCAAAACTTTTTTGCAATAATTAAGGCGAACAGCAACCATATCAAACAAAAAGCTCATTGCACTTGATTTTGAAATATCGTCAGTATAAACACCACTGATAACCTTGTCAAGCCAAGCCATTCCACCTGCTTGAGTGGAAACATAGTTGTGTATTGTTATGACTTGTTCAAGCAATTTGTCATCGCCACCAAATTTCAAAGACAATTCGAAAATTTTGTCGTTCTTTTCTTTTAAATCACTTAATGCAAGCTTGAAAGCTTTGGAAAACATTATCTTTTTTTGCACTTCAGAGGTTATTTCTGCACTTGGGTCAATGCCAAGAATCTGAAAAAACTCAGCAGATGTTCTGTTGCAATAAGAGTCATTTGTGATAATATTGCAAAAAGGCAGTTTATCAATTTGTTGCTTGATAAACTCTGCATTTGCACAATCTTTTTGCAGTGCTTGTGTCAGCTTTTTGTACATTTTCCCTCTTATTTCTGCAGCAATAGAGTTGTTAAATGCCAAAATCACTATTCTATCAATAGGGGTGCCTTCCTCAATTATTCTAAGCACACGCTCAAGCATAACTGTCGTTTTTCCACTGCCAGCAGAGGCAGACACAATCATATTGCCCGCCCTATGTTCTATTATTGCAGTTTGTTCACGATTAAATTTGATTTCAGCCATTGCCGTCTTCCTCTTTTGCTGCTATTGAAAAATGTTTTTTGCTGTATTTTTTTCGCATATTTTGTGGGTTGTTTTTCTTAAGGCATATTCTGCCATATTCGCAGTTATCGCAAGACTCCGCCTTTGCCTCAATATAACCACTTTCTATTTCACTGATTGCTTGTGCAACAACTTTATCTGCATACTCCCTCAAAATTTTAAGTTCGTCTTGTTTAAGCCTATCCTTATCCGTAACTTGTCCTTTGGTGTTGTAATTAAGAGGCAATGCGCATGTTGCCTTTTCTTCAAAGCCACTGTCAAAATGCTGAATAGCCTCATCCAAATCCATAACAAGTCCAGAATATTTAAAGGCAGAATTTGCCTCTTCTTTTGCGTATGAATATGGCAACGGCATATATAGCAAGGCAAATGGACGAATGTCAAAATTGCTCATATAGGCATTCAAATAAATCAAAAGTTGCAATCTTTCACCATAATAAATTTCTTTAATGCTGTATTTGACGGAACTTTTTGTTTTGTAGTCAATGATTGCAATATAATCGCCAAACTTATCCACCCTGTCAATTTTACCACGCACAAAGTAACTTTTTCCATCAAGTTTCAATTCATATGGTGGCAGTTTTGACCAGTCAAATCCAAAAGTCAGCTCTGTGCTTGCAGTTTCAAAATCACTTCGTTTTGCCACTTGCACAAGTTTCCAAAGCACATATTTAACCTTTTTGAAAAGTGAGTTTTGCAAAACTTTTTCGCTGTATGACTTGCCTATTAATTCAAACTCTGCCTCTTTGATTGTGCTATCGCAAAGCTCATCTGCAATTTGATACACATAGTCCTCTGACATTTCAAAATCTTTATATTTTCTGAAAAATTTTTCAAGTATTCTGTGCATAAAACTGCCTATCGATGCAATATCCAATCCACCCTTTTGCACATTCTTAAGCTTTAAAACTCTGTCACAAAAAAACTTGAACGGGCAATCAAAATACCTTTCAACAGCTGAAATGCTTGCAAAAGTCTTGTCTTCCGATTTGCTCCAACCCAAAGTATTTTGCTTTACATACTTAAAATCTTTTTGTTTTATTATATTTTGATAATTATATGCTCCGTCAAGCTTAGTATACAAATAGTCAAAAACATCTTCTTTTCCTGTTGCAATTCCACGCATTCTTTCGCTGTAATAATGCGCCAATTCTTGTTTTGCATTGCTTTTAGTGCCGATTTTCACAGCATATTTCGCAAAATCCATATCAATTTCATTGTTATCGCCAACAAGTGATTTCTCATTGATATTCAAAAGTTTACACAAATCTTTTACAATTATGCTTTGCTCGCCGGTAGCTTGGTTGTAGGTTACAATCATTTTTTCACACTTTGCAAAAAGCTGAACGACCTCAAACTTTTCATTGTAGTTGATTTCCATAACACTTGGTGTAAACTGCACACCTTGTTGCTCTAGTCTTACAAGTTCATTGTAAGTGAAAAGTCCAATACCATTGCTTTCCCTAACCAAAACGCCATCATTTGCACCAATCACAAAAAGCATTTGTCTGTTTTCGATTTGTTTATTATCATCAGTGATAAAAATGCTATCAGCAAAATGTTTGCTTGTTCCAATTTTTGTGTTTTGTATGCTGTACACAATATCCTTATACAACGCAAAATCTTGACCACCAATATTGCACTCTTTTGCAATTTGTTTATCATCAATTTGGCAAGTTTTGTTGTCTGCACAAAAATCATTTTGAGTTTTATTGTTGTTTTGCAGTTCAAAAAACCCTATTTGCTCTAAAATTTCAAACAATTTGGTGCATGCAGACTCTGCATTTCTTTTTGCAGTCTCGCCCTCTTTAGAAAGCAAATTTGCAAGATATTTTTCATATCCATTCTCTCCCAAAACTGCTTGATAAAAATCTTTGATATTTTGCACGCTTAAATTATCAGAGTTTCCAAGCAAAGCATTGCAGTAAACTACAATCTTTTGTCTTACAGCATTTGCTGACTCGCACAGCATATCGTCTGTTTGCTCAAAGTCTGTCAAAAATTGAATTGTATCTATATTATATTTTCTCACATAAAGTTCAAAAGAATTTCTATCATCTTTGTCAATATCGAGCAAAGTGTTTTTGCTAAATATAAGCACCTCTTCACAAGCAAAGCCACTCTCCAAAACTTGCAAACACGAAACAAACAATTTTGCTATGTCAAAACTTATCAGCTCTTTCTTTTTTTTCAAAAAATATGGTATTTCAAAAATGTCAAATTGTCTTTGAATATCTCTGCTGTAGGCTGCTATATCTGAGCAAAAAATGCAGATATCCTTATATCTTTTTCCACCTTCAACAACAGCTTGTCTAATTTTGCGACAAACACCTTTTATTTCCAAAGCGATATCTTGTGCACTGCAAACTTCAATATTATTATCAATATTTTGGCTGGCAATGTTGTAGGCATACAAATTGTCAAGCAAGGCAGTTCTTAGAGCATTTTCATCCTCTTGTGCGTTGCTAATTTCCACTTGCAAGCCATAGTTTTCGGACAAATTTTTGCAAAAATCAGTCAAAAATCGTGGGTAAATGCGTGAATTGCCAGCATTTTGGTTGCAAACAATGCCAATAGACAATGGCATTTGAGACATTACAATCTTGTGCAAACACCCAATCTGTTCTGCTGTCATCAAACTGAAATCAAGACAATAAACATTTGCATTGTCTTTGATGTTTTCGCTTAAATTGCACTTTGCAAAAGCATCAAAAATGATATGTTTATCAAAATATTTATCTTTAATTTCGCTGTAAAACTTATCATACAAATAAGCGACATCAACAACCTTTGAACCTAAAATACCACCTATCTTTTCCCCTGCTTTTGTCAATTTGTTTGGGTCGATATTGCTTTGTGCCAAAGTGTTTAGCATTGCAAAAATTTCTCTTATTGCGCCATCATTATCCACAATTTTGCCAAAAGATTTGAGCTGTTTTGCATTTTGTTTAATCACTGATTTGAAAATAAAAAGGCTTTGTTCATTAGTCAAAAGAGTTTTGTTTTGTGGGACAAATTCATTTGCAAATTGCAAAAGGCTCAACACTTTTATGTTGAATGTACAGCCACCCAATAACTTAGCAACTTCCCTTTTTGCTGTTTGCACAAGATTATCGGGAACAATTATGTAATTTATTTTGTCAAGCGACATATTTTGCCTTACTTCCTCTAGCAAAGCGACACGCACTGTATCATATGTTTTTCCACAAATTACTTGAACTGCCATATTACCTCTAGCTAAACTCCTTTTTAGAATAAATTATATTTGCACAAATTAAATAACAATAAAAACTATATTGCAAATACTTTCAGTTTTTATTATATCACGATTTAAGCCCCCTTTCAAGGCAATTCTTAAAGATTTTTGCAATAAGGCAATAAAGTTATTGTTTTTTTTGCAAAAATATGCTAAACTTACAATATCAATGCTTTTGCACTTGCAAGTTGCCTTTTGATATGCTATAATAAATAAGCTAATAAGAAAATATACATTTTCACAAAAGCTATTGTGGCGATATAGCATTTGTTAAACAAATTTGTCAGCTTTTATAAATATTTTAAAATTTGTTTTAGCTAACAATTTTTTGCAAATAATCAAAATGAGCATTTATCAATTTACACCCTATAAATGAGGTTAATATGAAAAAGAAAATCTTTTTATTTACAATAATTATTGCCGTTTTGGCAGTTGTTTTGGCAGGTTGCATAAGCAAACCTCCACACAAAACTTTTTCTGATCCATGGGATAATTACGAACAAATAACATATGATGTTACTCGCACCCTAAAGGATGGCAGTGTGATTAAAGGTGTCAGCGTTATGACAACTGAAAGACTGACAAATCAAACGATAAACATTGGCAAAAATGAATTGCAAAACTTTTCAGGCACTGTAATTACTATTGACACAAAGCTTGAGGACAACAGCACAATGTTTGCTCAAGTTGCTTTCAAACCTTCTTTTGAGCCTGTTGCAAGCTACAAAAACATTGCCATAACAGGACATAGTGGAAGTCAACCAGAAACAAATATCAATCAAACAACTGATATCAGCTATAACAATGAAAAATGCTACTACAGCACTAATTTTGATGGCGTGGAGACAAATGACGAAATCAAAGTTGGCAAATGGATTAAAAAACCTTATTATGACAACTTAATGCTTTATCACATTGCAAGAAGTAGTTATATGAACGGCAAATTCACTGCTATTTCAACCAAAGTGCTTAGCGTAAGTGATTTTAAAATGAAAACATTAACAGTTGCCCAAAACAAAGCAAGTGCTATAACTCCAATTTTTGGAGAAAGTGAAGGTGGAATTCTTGCTGACGAAGTTAAACTTACACTAAACCAAACTTTCCCGGGAACAGGTGCACCAATGGTTGTTACTTTGTCAAAACAAACTTCAGAAGACTACAACGGCTTGAAATTGAGCACAGATAGGATTCCTTTGATTATTAAGGAAGGCGATATTGAGTACAAAATTAAAGCTTATGTTTCAGCGCAAAGTGCTCCAACAAACAATTAATTGTTGTGCTAAAGTATAAATAAATTAAAGAATATTTTAAATATACAAGTTAACAATAAAATCACAGCAAAATTAATATGAGTATATAAAAACAATCGCAGTTTGCGATTGTTTTTTTCTTTCTCTAACCAAATGCAAAGTTCAACTTTGTTGTACTTTGACCAGACTTGATAATGTAATGTTTTTACTCAATAAGCATAGTCCGAGATCCCTCGACTACGCTCGGGATGACAAAATAAATACATCGAATGACATTGGTCATGTCATTTCGAGCT
>OFFM01001778.1_pt1 | contig 10954 bp, 10 predicted proteins | sample 1521401 | NCBI WGS metagenome assembly OFFM01 (sample SAMEA3504118, study PRJEB24116) | mouse gut metagenome | biome: mouse gut; feature: mouse-associated habitat; material: faeces | place: Denmark | collected 2011
CTCTCTGCTATAGATGACAAAATTGAGAACAACCAAAAGATAAATGATAATTTAGCGGCCTAAATGTCGAGTTCAGACACATCCAACTCGCCAGACATGAGCTTTGGAAGCAAGGCATCACGGAGGGCGGTGAGTAAGATATTTTGTTGATTATTTGAAATTATAGCCAAAGGTCATCTGGAAAAGGTTCTGACGATAGGTGACATCGTAGTATTTCTGATGGTTGTCAGCAACATGATATTCGTTTGTAAGACGGATGTCGCCGCTCAGACTCCAGAAGAAATTCTTGTAATTGGCGCCTACACCGATTCTCCAGTCTACGTTGAAACGGTTGAAGTTATCCTCGTTGGCAGAGTCATCAACGGTGTAAAGAGAGGGTGTGGTTTTTATTTCTATATCCTTATATTCTGCTCTTACATATGCATCCATTGAGAAACCTATATCCATTACAGGACCGGTGAACACAGCGATATTGAAATCCTTGGTGAAGTCAAAGTGATAACCGAATATCACAGGAATCTTCATACCCCATTTGCGTACGGAATGGTTCTTTAATTCGAGACCCATTTCATCGAGATCATCAATAAGATCATCGAGCTGACCTTTCTTGATTGACATGGCATTGTAGTAAATGCTCATACCGGGTTCGAAATAGAGGTTTGCATAAACCGGAAGATTGTAGATTGCTCCTACGCTCAGACCGGCACCGGCACCAAACACCTTGTGAGAGATCGTCAGATGGTCGTCAAAGTCTTTCTCGCTGAATTTACCGGGCACAGTGCCATCGATAGTTCCACGAAGACCGAAATACCCCTTGTTATTGGGATTATTAAACACTCTGCTTTGTGCTGAAGCGCTGAAGATTCCTGCTATGGCAAGAATGGAAAGTAAGATTTTTCTCATAATATGGTGTGTTAATTGTTAATACATTATGTGCTTCATGAATCAAATCATGACTTTTGAGATCAACAGATAAATTCAATTTTGTATCGTTCATCTGCATTCTATAAAATTAACACTTGTTAAGTTTGTATTGTTTACCTATTTCTAAAAAATATTACCTCGTTAAGGCGAATACTTGCTTAGCAGCTTTGTGACGCGAATTATAATTCTCAACCATTCTAACCATGAAACCCATCAAAAGCTTCGCTTTTTTGCTTGACGCAAAAAGGATTAGACCACAGTTCCAAAGAAACCAGAGCAAAGAGGCTGAAACTCTTCTCCACCGCTCCTCTGCGTTAAAAATTTAATCACGCAGAGACGCTGAGCCGCAAAGGTTTTATGCCGCTCAATTCGGCGCGGAGGTCGTTACCACTCCTGCGAAGGCGCAGAGCCCGACACCCATAATTCGCGTCCATGCTATGGTTTCTTTGGAACTCTGGTCTACACCCTTTCGCGTCAAACCAAAAGCGGAGCTTTTAAATGGTTATAATGGTTTTAATGGTTAGAGGAAAGAGAAAAGAGAAAAAAATGGTTTTAATTGGTTTTAATGGTTTGATGAAAAAAAATGATGCTATAATGGTTTGAATGGTTAGATGATGACCTTGGCGATTCGGCTACCGGAGCGGAGGATATATATGCCGGGAGCAAGATGTGGCATCTCGCCTCCTTTCATGACACCCACCTGGAGTCCTTGCATGTCGTAGATATCGGCATTAAGGACTTCTGTTTCTTCTGTAATATCCGTCACACCGGCTTCACCATTATATTGATTATTCGCATCCACAGCCGAGACAAACGAGATCACGCCATTGTTCTCGGCGATGTCGGTTAGCTCCACACCAAGATTCGTGCCACTCCATGAGCGCAACGACGGTGTCGTATTGTAACCGAGGGATTTTACCCTCTTTGTTCCTGGAAACGGATCACCGGTGCGTGTGGTTTCAGGATATATATATCCCCAATAGTCCTCACCAGTAGGATAATCCTGGATATTGTCAGCCTCCACCAGATCGACATACTGATGTGATTTGGTGTTGTTCACCTCATTATCCACAAAAACGCTCTGGTTAAAATCCACATGCCATACAAGCATACCATGACCCGGCAGATATTTGTCCCAGCCTGTCTGCTGACGGTTCTCCACAAGATAGAATTCCTGTTCGCGCTCGGTCTTTATTATGAAAGCCCGGTTGGAATCGGCAAGATTCTCCAACGATTGCGTTCCCGAGGCAAGCATCTCCGGTTTCATCCAGTCGAGAGCATAACGCTCATAGGCGGAATAATTGGGAGGCGTAAGACCATCATTGTTGTAAGGGCCGTAATCCATCACGGAGAACTCCTCCGGAGTGAAAGGCACATCCTTGTAGCTCTTATATTCCTCCGCAGTGGAATAAAGATCCGGGAGTCCCATCACATGGCTGAACTCATGCACGAACGTGCCTATGCCATCCGGGCGGTCACCATACACATAACTATATCCATCATCGGAGATGCCCACAATGCCGCAGGTCTCATTAGAGCAGGCATAACGGTCTATATAGACACCGTCAAGTTCCAGCGGATTGCCCGACACAAAATCATTCGGAGCCGTTGCCGTCGATATTTCCCAGGAATGCGGCCAGACCGTGTTTTCCTGTCCCTCCGTGTCAGCCTCGCCATAACCGGCATAGAACACATAGACATTATCCACATATCCGTTACCGTCACGGTCATACTCACGGAAATCAATCTCGCTGTCAAGAGCCTTGCAGGCATCAATTATCATCTCATGCGGCCGCTTGTCATTGTCTCTGTTTTTGGGGTCATTCTCTCCATAATATTTCACATTCTGCGGAAGCGTCACCGGTCCGTAAACGTCAAATTCCGGCTCGAAGAGTCCATTGGAATTATCGATAAACCAATCGCGTGCTGACCCAGTGCCGCCATACGTATCAAATCCTTTCTTATTCAGCATTTCGGTGAAATAAGTCTTGGAATCAATCTTGTTATATGGGGCTTTATTCTTAGAGTTGAACTTCACATCCTGAAACTCCGCGAGAATTACGAGCACCTTCTGTTTGCCGGTGCAGGGGAATGAATAATCATAAAGACCCGGTCCACGCGTAGAGCGCAGATAATCCTTGGCAAACTCCGGCACCCTGGCACGGAGTCTGTTTTTGCAATGACCGTGCTTCAGCACAACCTTTTCAGTTCCGTCAGGCAATGTAATTTTCACAGGCCGCAGAGCTGGCTTACCCCACGCACCCGCAGCGACAACAGCAAACGCCGTTGCAATCAATACTTTCTTCATTTCAATAACTGGTGTAAACATTCGAATTTCAAATAGTCCGCTAATTTAGCAAAAAAATTCCGTATAACCTCATCCCTTCAACCAACTCCCCAAAATTCCCCACCAACCTCCCCTCCCCCGCGCCTCTAAGGACTTTAAAGTCCTTAGGGTCCTTAAAGTCCTTAAGGTCCTTAGAGTCCTTAAAGACCTTAACCACACACTATAAACTTCCGCTTATGCGTAAACTATGTCTGCTTTTATTTTCCATCGCGGCTCTTACCGGCATCTTCACTGCCAGAGCCGAATGGAACGACTCAATCCGCTATCACGGTGAAATCGGAATAAACCTTGCAGGAGGAGCAAACACCCCTTTCTGGATGATGAATAACCAATATGGCTTATCATCAAGAGAGCGAAACAACGGATACCTCCGGCTCGGTGCTTTTCACGATATGGACACCACCCGTCGATTTACATGGGGGGCCGGTGTAGATCTGGCTGTCGCTGCAAGATTCACATCTGTGTTTGTGGTGCAGCAACTTTATGCAGAAGCCAAATACCGATGCCTTAACATAATGGCAGGAAGCAAGGAGATGCCGGGATTTATTTCAAATTCTGACCTCGCCACCGGCAACCTGACCTACTCCGGAAACGCACGACCCATTCCTCAGGTAAGGGTCGGAATATTTGATTACGCTGATTTCTGGGGCACAAAAGGATGGTTTGCCGTAAAGGGATATATAGCATATGGAAAATTCACCGACAACCGATGGATCGAGAGCTGGGTTGACCGTGACACCCGATATGCACTCAACACCCTGTATCATTCCAAAGCCATTTTCTTCAGAGGTGGTAATGCTAAAAAATTCCCGCTCGAATTTGAACTCGGACTCGAAATGGCAACCCAATTCGGAGGGGAATCATATGAAAACGGCAAAGTCACAAAAATGCCCCATGGTTGGAAAAATTTCATCAAAGCGCTTGTGCCAATGAAGGGTGGAGACGACACCCCCGAAGGCGAACAGGTGAATATTGAGGGCAATATGCTCGGCAGCTGGAACTTCGCACTCGCATGGAAAGAGGAGAACTGGAGCGTGAAGGCATATTATCAACATTTCTACGAAGACCATTCAATGCTCTTCTTTGATTATCCCTGGAAAGACGGTTTATGGGGAATAGAGGCAAAATTCCCCAAAAACAGATGGGTAACGGAGGCTGTATACGAATTCCTTTATAATAAAGATATGGCCGGCTCCGTATATTGGGACCATACGCCTGAAATCAATGAGCAGGTAAGCGGACGCGACAACTATTATAACCATTCCATCTATAATGGATGGCAACACTGGGGGATGGGAATCGGTAATCCGCTTATCATATCCCCCATTTACAACAACAACCACAGACTCCGTTTTCTATCAAACCGAATGTGGGGACATCATCTTGGATTCAAAGGACAGCCACTCGACGAGTTGGGTTACAGGATAATGGCTTCTTTCCAGAAAAGCTGGGGCACATATGAAGTGCCGTTTGCAGAACCCAAAAGAAGTGTGAATTTCCTTGCAGAGGTCACCTATACCCCGCGCAAGCTCAAGGGATGGCGCGCGGATCTCGCCTTCGGAGCTGATGCCGGATCTTTGATCGGCAAAAGCTATGGTGTAATGTTGAAAATAAGTAAAACCGGCTGGCTCTTCGGCCCTAAGAAAAACAAAGAAAAATGATGAAGAAAACATCTTATATATTTCTCTTTCTGACAACCATAGTCATCTCAATGCTTGCAGCCGGTTGCCGAAAGGCTCCGATCAATGGCAAACTTGACGCGCAGTGGCAGATCATGAACATCGAGCACATTTCCGATGGGCATAACGAAAAGCCGCGCCTCCGGACATATATCGACATCAATCTTCACATTGTGAACCTCCGCAACGTAACCACCGATGAAAAAGGAGGGGCTGTAATTGCCGGTAATATGATATATGACAAAGACAACTCCAAGCTGACCCTTGATTTCCCATACAACAAAGAGGGTGAAAAACTCACCCAGCTGCAATCTTGGGGAATCTACACCAACCCCATTACATTCGATATTGTCAAACTTGATGGCAAGCAGCTCGTCCTCAAGTCAGAAGCCACCGTCATAACCTGCCGTCGCTTTTAGTGCCATATGTTGAAGCCATATATGTATGAGGGGGTTGTGGAAGCGGGCTGCGATGAGGCAGGACGAGGATGCCTATGCGGTCCGGTGTGTTGCGCTGCTGTGATTCTTCCCGAGGGATTCAGATGCGATGAGCTTAATGATTCAAAACAACTTACAGCACACAAACGGGATGAATTGCGTAAAGTCATCGAAAGAGAGGCTCTGGCTTGGGCTGTAGTGATGGTTGAGGCTGAAGAAATCGACCGTATCAACATCCTTAATGCATCGATAACCGGTATGCAGCGGGCTCTCGACCAACTTGACATTCGTCCTGCGCATATACTCGTTGATGGGAATAAATTCAAGCCTTATCTCGATCCAGTGCTCAAAATGGAAACCCAATATCACACAGTCGTAAAGGGGGATGCAACCTATATGTCGATAGCGGCAGCATCCATTCTCGCCAAGACACACCGCGACGAGCTAATGCTTAGATACGCCGCTGAATATCCAGGGTATGGTTGGGAACAGAATATGGGATATCCCACAAAAGCCCATCGAAATGCCATCGTGGAATTAGGAATCACACCGATTCATCGAAAAACCTTCAGATTAATTCGCAATACATAATCAGATTAATTCGCAAACATAATTAACCTTGCCAAAATCAATATCATGAAGTACAGAATTCTGGATATCCACACCCATAAGTATCCGCCTCAGAGAGATGCCATAATCAACATACGTCTGTCACATCAAGACACCCCGATGGAGCCTATCAGAAGACACCAGCTATATTCGGTAGGATTTCATCCATGGGACACATACGATGACTCCGCCATAGAGGGCTGGGATCGCTTCGAGGCATTGGCAGCGCTACCCAATGTGGTGGCCATCGGAGAGTGCGGAATCGACATGGTCAACTGCCATCAGGCATTATTCAGACATATGCTGGTTTTCAAACGCCAGATCGAACTTTCCGAGAGTCTGGGAAAATCCCTGATCATCCATAATGTAAAGGCCGACAGCATAATCTGCGGATTACGCCGAGACATGAAACCTAAAATGCCTTGGGTTGTGCATGGTTTCCGGGGGAAGCCTGAAGCGGCAGCGGCACTCCTACGCGCAGGTTGTTACATATCATTCGGCAAGTTTTTCAACCCCTTCAGCGTAAGGTATGTACCCTGCGACCGCATACTTGCCGAGACAGATGAGAGCGGTGCCCCGATAAAGAACATAATCGAGAGACTTGCCTCTACAAAAAATATGAGAAAAAGGGATTTAACGGAAGCGATTGTAACAAATTCAGAGATTTTTTGTAACTTTGATAGTTCTTTAAATCTTTCATAACCTCATGTCCTGCTTCCTCAGACACATACTGCCTGTTGCACTCGCATTGGCCATTCCGCCGATGCTTGCCTCCGGGCTCAGGCTCGAACCCATAAAATACGGAGACTTCTCCAATTGGGTAAGCCGGGAGGTTTCTGAATCAAAGATGCTTGGCGGGAAAACCAAGACAATTTATGAGATTGCGCCCTCACGCACAATTCCCGGCAACAACAAAGCCTACAGCAATGAAGGCGGCTCACCTTGGGCCACAAGCAATGTATATGCAAAAGTGGCAGGCATAGTGAAAGCCTCCGGAACCGTGACCCCTGCCATTATCAATGGCAACAAGGTGGCACGCATGGAAGCCAAGATGGAAGAGGTAAAAGTGCTCGGCATTATCAACATGGATGTGATGGTGGCAGGCACAATCTTCCTCGGACGCATCTTCGAACCAATCACGTCTCCCAAAGGCCCTTATTCCAAAATGGAGATGGGAATACCATATACAAAACGCCCTTCCGCGCTTGTATATGATTTTAAAGTAGACATGCCCGATGTCAACACTCGGGTAAAATCAACCGGATTCTCAAGCAAAAAGACGCTTCAGGGAAGAGACAATGCCGAAGTTTACGTGCTGCTTCAAAAACGATGGGAGGACAAGAACGGTAATCTTTACGCCCACAGGGTAGGAACCGGACGTGAAAGATACTCAAAGAATATACCTTGGACTAAACAACATGTTCTTCCCATACATTATGGAGATATTTCCGGACAAAGCTGGTATCGGCCATGGATGGGACTGCTCGACGGGGACAAGGCATATTACGCCACCAACTCAAAAGGGAAGTTGGTTCCCGTACACGAGATCGGGTGGGCACCGGCGGATGCCGTGCCTACTCACGTGCTTGTGATGGCATCCTCAAGTTGCGGGGAAGCCTATATAGGCACAGAGGGATTAACTTTATATATTGACAACATTTCATTTGGATTCTGATGAAAATAGCACTTACAGGATATGGCAAGATGGGTCATATGATTGAAAAGATAGCTCAGCAACGCGGTCACGAAGTGGTCTGTGTAATTGATAAAGATAACACATCCGACTTCGACAGCGATGCTTTCCGTAGCGCCGACTGCGTGATTGAATTCTCCACTCCGGCAACGGCTGTGGAAAACATACGCAATTCATTCGCGCAGGGTGTACCTGTGGTTTGCGGAACTACAGGATGGACCGATGCCATGCCGGAGATAAAGGAAATCTGTGAGAACGGTAACGGCACATTCCTCTTCGCTTCCAATTTTTCGGTGGGAGTCAACATATTCATGGCCGTAAACCGTTACCTGGCCCGCATAATGAACTCTTATCCTCAATATAAACCGCACATGGTTGAAACACACCATATCCACAAGCTCGACCACCCGTCAGGAACGGCGATCACTCTGGCTGACGAGATTATTTCCGCTACTGATCGCATAGGCGCATGGATGGAGCCTGATGACTGCCGTATGAAAGAAGCGGACAGCAATACGATATTGGAAATAGACCATATCCGTCAGGGAGAAGTTCCGGGAATCCACACTATTGACTGGGATTCGGATGTGGACACCATCACAATCAGCCACAGCGCAAAATCGCGTGAAGGCTTCGCCTTGGGGGCTGTTATCGCCGCTGAATGGCTCGCTGATAAAAAAGGCTTCCACACCATCGGCGAAGTTTTCAATTTTTAAACACCTTCTTAATTCAACATGAGCTTTTCGACATATCTCAACAACAGATTAAAATCGATGCCGGAGCATCTGCGCAATATCAAGACAACCCGTTGGGTTCGTTTCGGAATAGTATCAGCGGTATTTTTTCTCTGGGTTATCCTGATGGGTAATCCATGGCTGCTGTTCCTTTGGTTGATATTACTTGACATCTACATCACAAACTTCATTCCATGGGAATGGTGGAAGAATAAGAAAGGTGCCACACGAACTGTCATGGCATGGGTTGACGCCATAGTATACGCACTTGTGCTGATATATTTTGTCTTCGCGTTTGTCGGACAACAATACGAGATTCCTTCATCCAGTCTTGAGAAATCCCTGTTGGTCGGCGACCGCCTGTGGGTTAACAAGACTATCTACGGAGCGCGCGTTCCGCAGACACCGCTCCACTTCCCGCTCGCACAGCATACGATGCCTTTTATAAATACGAAAAGCTATATCGAGAATCCTCAACTTGAATACCACCGTATGCCCGGCTTCCGTTCAATAGAACGCGGAGATATCGTGGTGTTCAACTATCCTCAGGGCGACACTGTTGCCTCAAAGATTCCCAATCCTGACTACTATCAGATATGCCATGAGCTGAAACGTGAAGGCATAGAGGATCCTTTGGCATATATGAAGGCCAACAGCCACATATTTGGGGAAATCGTATGGCGTCCGGTAGACCGCCGTGAGAATTATGTGAAGAGAGCCATTGGTCTGCCGGGAGAACGCCTCCGTATCTCTGGTGATACTATCTATATCAACGGCAAAGCCATCGCCGAACCTGAGAATGTGCAATACAACTATATAATACCCGTCAATGGTGCTATCTCGGAAGAGAAATGGCATGAATTAGGTGTGCGCGGTGAAGATCACGGGGGGATGCCTGTCAGAAACGAGATGGCAGGATTCTCATATTATGACGTGCCTCTCACAAAAGCTATGAAAGCTGAGATCGAGACATGGCCTGAGGTTATCGGTCCGCTACAGCGTGAGAGCCAGAGCGGAATGTACGACCTCGGTGGTATATTCCCCCTTGATGCCGATTATGGATGGACACGCACTCACATGGGAGAGTTCTGGATACCCAAACGCGGTGTCACCTTGCACATCACGCCTGACAATTATCCGATATATGAACGCGTGATACGCACCTACGAGGGCAATAAACTTGAGATGCGTGATGGCAAGATATTCATAAATGGCGAAGAGAATGAATATTACACATTCAAGATGGATTATTATTGGATGATGGGCGACAATCGCGACCGCTCCGCCGACAGCCGCTTCTGGGGATTTGTTCCTGAGGATCATGTGGTTGGTTCTCCGCTGTTCATCATAGCATCCTTTGATCAGGAGCGCGGTTTATTCAATGGCAAAATACGCTGGAACCGCCTGTTCGCCAATCCTAATCCGGATGGTAAAAGCTTGCGGGATAAATGACAACACCGGTTCCTTTCGCCCCCTCTTTATCGCTTACACGCAAATTTTTAGCAGGCGAGAGTCCTGCATGCGGTAAAGAATGTGCAAGATGCATGGTTCAAGGAGATATGTTCCTTTCCGTGCCGGTTCAGGGCGGTGCTTCATGTCTTAAAGGTAGACATGTCGATGTAAGGTCTTTGTTGATTTCAGATCATGGAAAATGGAGGCAGGAGCATCTTGGCACCTGGAATGCCATATATGGCAAAACCCCATTCTTTGATCACCTTTTTCCTGAAATTAAGCAAGTCTATGCCTGCCATAGCAACGGGACTCTCGGTGAATTCAATTCCAGACTGTTTGAACTGGCCATGAAATTTCTTGATCTGAATAATCTGGCACCGGATATAACCGAAATGCAGAATAGCAGGCCGGAACTTATTCAACAGTTGCGTGTTGAATATGAAACAAAAGTTAACTTAAATTATTCAATTTTCGATGCACTATTCCGTTTAGGAAGAAACACCATCTGGGTTCTTATTTGAAAAGATTAGTTTTCATATTTCTTATGGCGGTTTTCACCGCTTTGATCCCTGCTCACGCAAATGCGCAGGAAGCCGGGGAACAGGGTGAATTGCGTCTTAAAGTCAAGGCCTACAGAGGGTACAAATATATTGTGGATGAATATGGCGACACCTGCCGATATACCTTCATCCGCGATCTGAATGTTTTTCCACCACTGAAATTCAAAAACAAGAAACAGGAGGAATTTTATTGGCGTACAGTCCGTGATGTACGCAAGACCCTGCCATATGCAAAATTGGCATTTTCCGCCTTATGCGAAACATATGAATACATACAGACAATCCCCGACAAGAAAGAGAGGGAACGTCATCTGAAACGCCTTGAGAAAGACATCTTCGAGCAGTATAAACCGGTGGTAAAACACATGACTAAAAATCAGGGCAAGGTACTTCTGAAGCTTATCAATCGCGAGACCGACCAATCCTCTTTCAACATCGTCAAGGCATTTCTCGGTTCCTTCCGCGCCGGGTTCTGGCAGACATTCGGCCGCTTTTTCGGCATGAACATGAAAGGGGGCT
>OFFM01001782.1_pt1 | contig 10932 bp, 14 predicted proteins | sample 1521401 | NCBI WGS metagenome assembly OFFM01 (sample SAMEA3504118, study PRJEB24116) | mouse gut metagenome | biome: mouse gut; feature: mouse-associated habitat; material: faeces | place: Denmark | collected 2011
TGAATCAGTCACATAGCCCGCTATGCTCCTGATTCTGCAAATCCAAAATCAGCTCAGGCATGCGTCCCCTAAAGCTAAATTTTTTATGAGACGGACTCTAAATATTTTAAGGCAGTCAACCTTTATGTTATTTATGACGAAGGGACTATAGCCGGTTTCATGGGACTGTACGACCATAACATTGAGATGCTATTTATAGATTCCATGTACATGGGAAAGGGGCTGGGAACTCGACTCATCGTATTTGCAAAATCATTAGGAGCTGATTCAGTCGATGTAAATGAGCAAAACCCTAAGGCTCTGGGGTTTTATCAAGCAAATGGATTTCATGTCGTCAGTCGTGATGAATTTGACGGCGATGGCAGACATTTTCCTATACTCCATCTCTCTTTGTAGAAAAGGAAGGACGTATTCCTGAAAAAACTACATAATGGAACGGCGCAGTCCAGGAAAGGCGAGTCTGTGAAAATGCGGCAACTACTGCTGACAATTTTTACTGTCTCACCGTTTTCGATAGAATAAACGTGGAAATAATGACAACCACATCTATTATAATGACGGTAGCTCAACAAATAGCAAAACGGGTGGAATCTATCGGCACTGATAGGGTATTTCGCTACAAATCTTAAGCGGATAAACCATAGTCCTCATCATTATGTTATCATAAATAAAATGGAATACGCATGAAGATAATGGCTATCAATGGAAGTCCACGCAAAATGTGGAACTCCGATAAACTGCTCCTTAGTTGGGTAGATGGTTTTAGCTCAGTATGTAATAATGCAGATATTGAGGTCGTGAATCTTTACGATCTCACTTTCACAGGGTGCAGAAGTTGTTTTGCCTGCAAGTTGAAAGAGGGCAAGTTTTTCGGTATATGTCCTGTCAATGATGGAATACACGACATTCTTGCCGACATCCGTCATGCCGATGCAGTGGCAATCGCCGCGCCTATCTATTTTGGCGACATAAACGCATATACCAAATGCTTGCTGGAGAGAATGATATTCTCCGTAATGACCTACGGCAATCCTCCGCGCAATATGGTTGAAAATCCGGTGGAGTTCACAATGCTGTACACCATGAACGCTCCTGCGGATTTTGTGGCGGCACACAACTATCTGTCGCGTTGCGATGAAATGGAAACAACAATAGGCTGGGCTTACAAATGCAAGGTGGAGAGAGTTACAGCATACAATACTTATCAGTTTACCGATTATTCAAAATATGAATCGGAATACTTTGACGAGGCAGACAAGCGCCATTACCGAGATACGCATTTCAGCCTTGACTTAAAGGCAGCATTTGATGCCGGAGCAAAATGTGGGGAGAAGCTTCTTAAAAAGTAAAGAGACATGGATAAGATAAAGATACACATGATGCACTGCGGGCGTGTCCGCGTGTCGCCCTCGCTCCCTTTCGGTGATGGAAACATCATCAAGGCTTCCGGACTGTTTCTCCCAAAGAAAGATAAAATCTGGCTTCCCGTAACGTGCGTGTATATCGAACATCCCAAGGCAAAAATACTTGTTGATACAGGTTGGAATCGTCTGATGTCACCCGCCGGTGTACTTGATAACAAAGCTCAGGCTACGCAGTTGGGCCGTATGCTCGTGCGAGTCAGTGAGGGATACGTTGAAAAAGGGATGACCGCTTCCGAACAACTTGCGCGGATGGGCGTAAAGCCAGAAGATTTGGATTTTATTGTCCTTTCGCATCTTGATTGCGACCATGTTGGCGGACTTCGCGAACTTGTCGGAGCCAAGCATATCATGACCTCGGAAGATGAGATTGCAAGTGCCTCGTCATGGTTGGAGTCGCACACGCGTTACACTCCTTCGCTTTGGAAAGATACAGGCATCACTGCATTCCAATATGCCGGGAGCGACCTTGGTCCGGCAGGCGAATCATACGACCTGCTTGGTGACGGCACCGTGCAGTTGGTGCATATTCCCGGTCATAGCAGGGGACTTTTTGCAACACTTTTGAGCAACAACGGCAAGCAGGTAATGTATTTTTCTGATGGCGGCTATGCCACACGCTCTTGGAAAGAACTTATTCTGCCAGGAATATGTGAGGATAAGAAGTTTGCATTGAAATCACTGGAATGGATAAAATCAATCAGCGAAAGTCCTGATTGCATAGACTCTTTTGCCTGCCACGATCCGGAAATTTCACCACATGTCACAACTCTATAATGTATGCCAAGGTGTTGTTGTTTATCATCTTGGAGCGGTGACGACCCTTGAAATTCATGATGTATAAATTTAGGGAGTGAGGGGTCTTAGATTCACTCCTCACTCCGATTTTATATTGCTGATTGGTTTAGTAACCGATTGTAAAGCGTTCCTTGTGGTGAGCAGGTTCGGCGAGTTCATCCACCATGGCTTTGGCATAATCTTCAACGGAGATGAAACTGTTTCCGTCCTTGTCGAAAATCATATCGTCTTTGCCGAGGCGATATATACCTGTTCGCTTGCCGGGGCCCTTCGAACCCATGTCTCCGAGATTACCTGCCGGGGAGAAGAATACCCAGTCGATGTCGTTCTCTTTCATCAGCGTGTTGAGATAGAACTCGCCAAGCGACTTCACACCGGGCATCCATGCGTCAGGGAGAGTTCCGGTGTCAACAAGGCGCACCCCCGGTTTTACAAAAAGCGTTCCGGCTCCGCCAACGATGAGCAGACGTTTCACTCCGGCCTTCTTGGCTGCGTCAAGAATCTTGGGGTAGTTGGCAAGTGTTTCCTCATAGATGTTGGGATTGGCCCAACCGGGATTGTATGCGCTAATTACGTTGTCAAAGCCTTTGAGCGCCTGTTCAAGACTCTTTTCGTCTGACACGTCAACTTTCTTGACAGTCAGCGCCGGTGTTATGGTTTTAATCTTTTCGGGGTGATTCACGAGAGCCTCCACATGATAACCACGGTTGAGGAGTTCGTTGAGGATGGCGGAGCCTACGAAACCGCTCGCGCCGATTAGTGCTACTTTATTCATGTCTTTTATATTTAGTTGTTGGTTCTCAATAATAGTTTCAAATAGTGACCAGCACTATTTTCGACTGCAAAGTTACATCAGAAATAGTCACTTGTCAAGTAGGCACGGTTTTGTGAGTCAGTTACCTTTGGGTGACAATTATTCAATTTCAGCCATTTATGAGAACAATATTTTTGAAATATTTTTCACATTTGGAGAAATAAGGAATATTAGTTACCTTTGCACACTAATAATGGAGTAAAGGAAGTTATGGACAGAACTACAATAAGAGATGCTTTTGACCCGGAGTGCCCGATACGCAACGTGCTGTCGCGCATAAGCGACAAATGGACATTGCTGGTGCTGTACACTCTATCGCTTACCGAAGACACTGTACGTTTTGGAGAACTGCGCCGCCGGATTCCGGACATTTCCCAGAAGATGCTCACGGTCACGCTCCGCACATTGGAGGAGGACGGTTTTGTAAGCCGTAAGTATTACTCCGAGATTCCTCCAAGGGTAGAATATAGTTTGACAGAGAGGGCAAAAAGCCTTTTCCCTCACATCCAATCACTTATAATCTGGGCAAAGGAGAATATGCCTACAATCATGTCGGATCGTCAAAGAAACATAAAAAATTAAGAAAATGGATATAGAGCAAGTGCGAAATTACTGCTTGTCGAAGCCATACACAACTGAGGATATGCCGTTCGGATCGGAATATGTAGTATTTAGGATTGGCGGCAAGATTTTCTGCTGTCTCGCTCTTGTATTAGGCAACGTGGTTCAGTTGAAATGGAATCCAGATGAGTTTGATGAGGCAATTGAGAATTATTCCTATGTATGTCAGGCATGGCACTGGCACAAACGCCACATGATCCAGTTGGACATTGACGAGGCACCGATTCCTGATTCAGTTGTCAAGAATCTGATAGACCGCGCATATTCATACGTCAGAGGCAGATTGCCCAAGAAAATTTTCTTGACTGTTTGAGACGTAATCCGGCTGTTGCCAAGAAATGCGGGACTCTTAAAATTGAACCTTATACCCGAATACAGAAATAACAGAGACTGCTATACCGAAGCCAAAACTACCTCCATAAACAAGGTCATTATATCTGCTAAGCGGAATGACAAGGATTGGACGGGGAGAGAATAATTACAATATAGAGAGGGTACGTGCGATTTTGCAAGCTTCAGCTGAATTACGCACTTTAAGTTTTGCGATTATGTTCTGACGGTGGCGGCTCACAGTGTGTAGGCTTATTCCTAAAATATCTGCGATGCCTTTGCTGCGGTTGCCTTCGTCGATCAGTTTCAATACAGAGATTTCCTGCGGGGAAAGTATCTTTATTCCTGACGGTTTATTCAGTTTTATTGTTTCTCCGGTCAATATATCAATCACAACAGCATCTGCTTTTAGGTTGATCGTCATCGCTCCATAAAGACACAAGGCAAACCTTATCGTCTTGCCGTCTTGTGCCGGAATATAGTAAAGTCGATGGAGTGTTTCTATCCATTCTCCATTTCGGCTTCGCATACGCAATCTCTGCATAAGGCAATGATTGAACCTGCGGGATTTTGAACATCGGCTTATATAATGGAAAAAGAGTAACTCCTGAAGCATCTTCATTTCAAGGTCATCTGAATTGATAGCCTTGAAAATATCATCTTCCCATATAGAAGGAATGTATTCCGAATATCTTTCTTTGTCAACGTCAACGATGTCGGAAAAACTGCCATGAATGACATAACTTTTGTTTGTGTGTAGGTCACTGAGCACTGCCAGCACATTCTCTATCTCTGCATATCCTTCTGCGATACGTACATATCGCTCCAATGCATCGTCAGTCATGACGGTATTGAGATGCTGCCTTGAAAATTCCGAGTTCAACGTTTCGCGGATATTCATATCATATATGGTTATTTTTGACTATTGTATGCTTGAATAATGTTATTTAACTTTGCAAAGTTAATAATAAAACATGGTTATTCGATGACAAACGAAAAAGTAAAGATGCTTTCCGGAGATTTGTATGATGCGAACTATGACGCGGATCTGATTGCCGAGCGCAAGAATTGCAAGATCGTGTTACACGAAATCAACTCGTTGTCACCAATCTCAGATGATAAGCGATATGAATTATTCCGTATGATTTTAGGCAACGCAAAAGGACAGTTCATTATTGAATCGCCATTCTATTGTGATTACGGATACAACATAGAGTTGGGTGAGAATTTCTATATGAATGTCAATTGCGTCATACTTGACGAGGCAAAGGTTACATTCGGCAATAATGTCTTCATCGCTCCAAACTGTGCTTTCTATACCGCAGGGCATCCGTTTGGTGTTGAGCAGCGCAACAGAGGTTTGGAATATGCCAAGCCTATAACGGTAGGTAATAATGTATGGATTGGCGGTAATGTGGTAGTTGTGCCGGGGGTGACTATTGGCGACAATTGTGTGATCGGGGCAGGCAGTGTGGTAACAAAAGACATTCCGGCTAACTCTCTTGCCGTGGGTAATCCATGCAAAGTGATAAGAAAAATCTAATAACAAATAACAATATGAAAATATGAAGAAAACTCTTGCAATTAATAATAATGGGTAATGGAATTATCCCAAACGCGGTTCCTCATTCTTGAGGAAGCTTATTAGGAGTCCGGTAAAATTTAATCACGCAGAGGCGCGGAGGCGCAAAGGTTTTATGACGTAAAATCCGCCGCTGAGGTCGTTTCCACGCCTGCTAAGGCGCAGAGTCTGACGCACCTTACTCGCGTTCATGCTATGGATCTATGGAGCTTTGGTCAAGGAAACCGCGACAAATTTTAGCGACGTCTCTGCGTGATGTACGACCATATAATGGGGCTTGTCAAGAGCTGAAGTCCAATATTTATGATGGTTCCGCATGTTTACCGGACACCAATAAATTAATTTACAGATTTCCCGAAAGGCAGGAGTGCCAGTTTCATTAGTTTGAAGTGTTGAATTCCGAAAGGAATACCGATGATTGTGATACAGAACAATAAACCCCATCCAAGATGGGTGAGTGCAATCACAAAGCCACCGACAAACCACCAAATTACATTCATTATTCCAGCGAGGCAACCGGATGGCCAATTCTCGTCGGAGATGTTTGTGCCGAATGGCCACAATGCAAGCAGCGCTAATTTCAATGTCTGAATCCCGAAAGGTATTCCAATGATGGTTATCATCATTATCACGCTGGATATGGCGTATTCAATGGCGATCATAAAACCGCCAAACACTACCCAAATTATGTTGAAGAGAATGTTCATGATTTTGAATTATCGTAACTGTGCTGAATAAGCGATCAGGCTTTATCCATGAAGCTTGTGAACGAATCGCGTTCCTGAACGGGGATGCCTTCTTTAGCTTCCTGAGCCTTGAAAGCTTTTATCATAAACGCCATGTTGCGGGCGAGATTGCGCATGGTCTGCAGCCCTTCAAGATCTTTCTCCACATCATCGGCAACAAAACCATGAACCTCGTTCCAATATGTGCTGGATACAATAGGCATGGAACTTATTGTGAAATATTTGTTGATTTCATCAAATGCCGATGTAGACCCACCTCGTCGTGATGACACTACAGCAGCTCCGATTTTCATAGTCTTATTTACTGTCTTCATTGTGCTATAGAACAAACGGTCAAGGAAAGACAGCAATTGTCCGTTACTGCCGGCATAGTAAGTTGGTGTTCCGACTATAATGCCATCCGCTTCAGCGAATTTAGGCGCTGTTTCATTCACAAGGTCCGTGAAAACGCATCTGCCATGTTCACGACAAAAGTTGCATGCTATACACCCTCTTATGTCTTTGTTCCCTACATTGATACGTTCGACCTCAATACCACAATCAACAAGAGTTTTTTCAAACTCAATCAACGCCCTGTCTGTGCATCCGTGTAGATGAGGACTTCCGTTTATAGTCAATACTTTCATTGGAATATTTATTTGTTATAATCATTAACAAAACTACAGAATCAGATGTTTCCGAGATACTGTGTAGGTGTCATGCCTGTATGATTCTTGAACATTCTGGCCTACATAAGAGAGATAATCTTCCGGCTTGCTGACATTGAGTATATTCTTCATCGGTCTGATCATCAAATGCGAAGTTACAAAAAATCCTCGATATTTAGAAGTTGATTAATATTCATTTTTTAACAACTTCTTACCATCCTTACCTGGTTACAGATAATTTTGGTAATAATATCAAAAATATTGGTATATTTTTAAGATAGTATCTTGGTAATTTTGCATCGGAAACAAAGAAACGAAAACAATGAAAACGAAAATAATAATGTCTGGAGTGTTGGCACTAAGCGCTCTGACGATAAACTCTAAAGAGATGAACAATACGAATACAAACACATCTTTGGCTCCTGTAGAGAAATTGGAGCTGACTCAGGAATGGGACAAGGTTTTCCCTAAAAGTGATAAGGTTGACCATATAAAGGTCGTTTTTGGCAACCGCTATGGCGTGACACTCGCAGCAGATATGTATAAACCTAAAAACGCTGATGGGAAATTGCCTGCCATTGCGGTATGTGGTCCTTTCGGGGCAGTAAAGGAACAATCGTCCGGATTGTATGCCCAGCAACTCGCCGAGCGTGGATTCCTCACCATCGCGTTTGACCCTTCATTTACAGGAGAGAGTGGGGGAATGCCCCGTCAAGTAGCTTCTCCCGACATCAATGTGGAGGATTTTTCCGCAGCTGTTGATTATCTGATGAACAGGGAGGATGTGGATTCAGCAAAAGTCGGAATACTCGGCATATGTGGTTGGGGTGGTATCGCAATCGAAGCCGCAATAAATGATCCACGTATCAAGGCAACCGTGGCCTCGACAATGTATGACATGACACGTGTGAATGCCAACGGATATTTCGATTCTGAAAATACATCGGCACAACGCAATGCCAAACGTGCCGCAATGGCAGCTCAACGCACAATTGACTATAATAACGGAGCATATCGTAGAGGAGGCGGTGTGGTTGATCCCCTTCCGGAAGATGCGCCTCAGTTTGTCAAGGACTACTATGCCTATTATAAAACACCCCGCGGCTATCATGTGCGTTCGGGTAATTCCAACGATGGGTGGAACGTCACTTCCAATCTGCCGTTCATGAATTTCAAGTTCTTCGAATATGCAGACGAATTGGAAAATGCGGTTCTGATAGTTCATGGTGACAAAGCGCATTCATACTACTTTGGCAAAGACGCATTCGCCAAACTCAAAGGAGACAACAAACAGATGCTGACTGTAAAAGGAGCAAGCCACTGCGATTTATACGACCAGCTGGATATCATACCTATGGATGAGATTGCCGGATTTTACAAAGAAAATCTCAATTAAGAGGCAGTCCCGTGATATAATTCATGGAGTTATACATGTCTTGGCAAGATTGACAATTCAACTGTGAAATCAGTCAAAGAGTTTCTTCAGGTATATCTCAAACTTGGTAAGTACCTGCACAGCCAGACCTAACTACATCGGTCATTCGCATCTTGCCATCAGCTGCTTGCATTTTGAAACGGTTACAATTTGTAACCGTTTCATTTCCCTCTTTTTTTAGCCTGTTTTTAAGAACTTTCCAATATGTTCGAGGATCGGCACTTTCTGTCAATATTGCCACAACTTTAAAATATCAGTTGTGTGATTTATGGTTGAAAATGTTCGGGCGGGCTTGATCGGCAAACTATGATGAGTTTTTGTGCGTTCTTAAAATATATTATAAACCATCTCCTATAGAAGTTGTATAAACTAATTTACGAAACATAAAATGAAGCATAAACTTTTTAGTTTAAACAACTTCATAGATTTTTGTGAGACGGACTATTAAAAGAGTAATGTATTATGGATGATGCAAAAGTAACGGTAAGTAATTTTGAAGATAAGGTCAGGAAAGATCTCGTTGACTTCCTTATTAGTAAAGGTGCACTTGACAAGCATGTGCCCGAATGTCCGGATGTTGAGGAGAAATGGGCGTTGATAGTCAGGAGCTATGTGCCGGATGGGGCGCGGGAGTTTCAGGATTATCCTGTGGTATCGCTTGGGTGGATGATGTTTGTTGGTATGGCAATGGCTTATTACTGGGATGTCGACTGGGAGAAGAATGCCGAACGCACTGATTATTACACAGAGCTTCGTGATAAACGGGGCTACGATCAACTTGACGAGACTGTGACAGAGGATCTGTTAGGCTATACTGGTGAGGCTGCGGCAAAGGTTACCGATCTTGTGGCGGAATGTGCCTCTCGTGTGTATTCGCTTCTGAACCATGAGCATCTGGAGCCAGGCACCGAGGCTGCTTTTGGCGCATGGCTGGCAGCATTGCATCAACTCTATCTTGCAGGGATGGCTATGGAGCTGAATGCACTCGGTTATCATATGACCACTTCTAAGTAGATAGGCCAATTGCAAATGAAAGATATAATACCGGTGCATCATCATCAGGATCTGTCTGATAATGGAATTCATATGAGGATCGTCACTCCGGATCATGTCAACAGCCATCCTGTTGAATATGCTCATCGTGATGATTACTATATATTCGGTATCATAGTCAGTGGTAAACTGAATTGTGATATTGATTTCAGTAGACAGACAATAAGTGATGGCGATCTTCAGTTTATACGTCCGGGACAAGTTCATCGGTTTGTCAGCGGTGAAGATTTCAAGGGTCTGATGCTTATGGCTGAAAGCGGTCTTGTCATGGACAGGTACAAATTGATTTTTGATGAAGCATCTATAAATTGTTCATCTGTAAAAATAAGTGATGCAGAATTTAGCGAACTGAAAACGCTGTTTATTTTCATGTATGAATTATCAGGACGGGGTGTGGAATTGAGCATTATCAGAAATCTTGTCTCTGCATTTATAGGTCTTGTTGCGGCATGTTTCAAAAGAATCAATCGTCAAAAGCCTGATTATAACAGTAGGTATTCAGAGATTTTTCTTCAGTTTAATTCCTTGCTGGAGTCAAATCTCGCAGCCAGCCATAGCCCATCGTTTTATGCAGATAAGCTACACCTGTCGCCGGTTTATCTTAATGAGGTTGTCAAAAATGTGTCAGGCTGGAGCGTAAGCAATTATATCCGTAATGAGATTGTGCTTCATGCAAAGCGGATGCTTTGTCATACAAATATGAATGTAAAGGAAATTGCCGCGACATTAGGATTTGAAGATAACGCGTATTTTACCCGACTGTTTACAAAAGCGAGCGGTAAATCTCCGTTGAATTTCAGAAAAAACCTTGAATAGTGCAATAATCGCTGCGTTCTGCCCATTGATAAGCTTATGTCGGTGACCTAAATTTGCAGTCATAAATAAGACTGCAAGATGAAAAAGAAGACAAAGTTAAAATTTTGTGATTGGTCATTGTTGTTCCTTACCATTGTTATGCTTGCTTCAGGGGTGCAACTGGAGATTAATCCATCCGGAGAAAGGATATGGGTTTGGCTGCATATTGCTGCAGGTATAATATTCATGGTTGATATATTCTGGCATCTGGGACTTCACCATAACCGTCCTAAAATTGCCAATACACATGGCAAAAAACATCCTTGGCTTGGTGGCTTTTTTATTCTCACATTGGTGAGTGGAATAATAGCTGCGTGCCATTGGTACGATACATTCGTTCATTCAACCATCGGTGGTATACACGGAAAGTTCGGATTCCTGATGATACTCGCTGTAATCATCCATGTTTGTCATCACATAAAATTCTACAGACTTAAGTAGCTGTTCATTTTTTAATACTGTTGTCCGGTAAATTTTGAACCTTAATAATTAGAACGCTGAACCCCGTTTCACTTTATAAACGCGGAACTCACGCGGAACTATGATATTGAGGCAAAGTGTACTGAAGAAACAGAGCGGACAAATCAGAACAGAAGTCCTGATTTGTGGCGCTGAACGCAGGCGGAACGA
>OFFM01001784.1_pt1 | contig 10928 bp, 6 predicted proteins | sample 1521401 | NCBI WGS metagenome assembly OFFM01 (sample SAMEA3504118, study PRJEB24116) | mouse gut metagenome | biome: mouse gut; feature: mouse-associated habitat; material: faeces | place: Denmark | collected 2011
AGCATTAATTTATTTGCCAGATGCAATCGGGAAGTGATTACGCTTGAGTGGATTTTAGATGCCTGCAATCTGCCTTTTGACCTTAAGGGGGCGGAGAAAGTGGTAATAAGGCCGGGAGAGGATAAGAGCCTGCTTATTAAAAACAGCGGCAGGGGAACTGCCATGAAAGGCCGGGGGCTTTTAGAAAAAGGACACATTTATCATTTGTATTATCATGAAAAAGTAACTTTTATTTTTGATCAGGAGGATACGGAAATAGAAGTTCACTATAAAGATTTAAAACCAAATGAAAGATAAGGGGGTAACAAATGAGTATTATCAGACAAACCAACAGAACAATTTTGTTTGAAGAAATCAATCCTGAGAAGCCGGATCTTTTGACACTGGTAGGGGATGTGAGGGGAATTGACAGCTTAAGTGATGAAAAAATCAAAGAGATGAATGAATTGCTTTTAGTCAGAAGCTTTGATGAATTTGTATCCAAATTTGAGCCGGTGGTTTATTCCTTCTTCAATGCAAACAACCAGAAGATCATGTATACCCTTGAAAAACCGGAAACCATTCCCGAGGATATGCTGACACCGATTCACTTAAATAAGCAGAATGATTTTTTGAAAATGCTTATGTCGTTAGTGGAGGCAAAGCGCTCACAGAGTATTATCAATGTGGATTTTCAGTTTGATAAGCTGACAGATATGATTTCGCCTAAAAAGGTGATGGAGGATATTAAACAGAACAGGAAAGAACTACAGTATACCTACAAGGCATATGCGGAACTTGAGGAGGGAGATCCTCATAAGCTTGATCTGGCGGACAAATTAAATGTCATGTTTGAAGAAGCCAGCACGAACTATAACAATGTTCTTGCCATGCTTCCTCTTGCAATCGAGGATATTAAAACCAGACTGCTGCTTGGCGAGGCGGAGGAAAAGAAGGACAACATACCCCTTGCGTTAGGTGTCTTAAGCATGGACGAAAAGGGTGAGCTTAAGGTCTTGGAAGCTCCTAAACCGGAGACAACAGAGCTGCTGGTGGTGGACGATCAGGTAAATACTGGTCTGATTACTGCGCTGGAAGAGGATTATGAGGCTCTAAATGAAGAAAGCAGCGATTATGTGAAAGCCCTTGTAACCAGAACCTACTGTCCGCTGGCTTCCACGATGGTGAGCAACATAGATGTGAAACAGGAAGTCAGCAATTATAATTCTTATCTGGAATTTTATAAGACAGCCAAGGATGATTTTATTAAGGTGGTTAAACCGCTGATCGAAAAAATTTTGGGCGTATGGGCATTTTTTGAACAGTATCCATCTAATTTAAAGGGGATGAAGCCTGCCCTCTTTATCACAAATATTTCAAACGATATGCTTGTCAAGAGCAGCAACCTGCCAAGGCTGATTGCTTATTTAAATTCTGTCAATGCCAAAAATGATTTTGATAATACAGTATGGTATGGAATCATGCCATCCCTGTCGCTGGATCAGAATTCCAATATTAAACTGACCAGACAAAGGTTCAAGGGAAATGAAACTACGGAAAAGACAGGCGTCAATAGTGTAGAGGCGCTGGTGCGGCTTCTTGATGTGTTGAAGGATTATTCGGTACAATGCTTCTTCAGCTATGAAACGGGGGATAAGACCACCTTCAATACTATGGCGACAGAGGGCATCGAGAAATTTGAAGACAGATGCAGTTCTTTAACCGGAAAAGCCTACAGTGAATTTGCCATTCCCTGTATTCCCAACTTTACCATTATTCCAAAGGAAAAATCGGGGGTTATTCTGGATAAACGAATGACAGTAAACGAAAATGACATGGCGGAGCTTTCCCGGGAAAAAGAAGATATTATGAAGCTTTGGATTGATGGCGTTTATGTGGGAGCAGCCTATATTGCAGCCGGACTTGTGGCAGCATATCAGTGCCCTGACTATCTGAAAGAAATGTTTAAGAAAAACGTGGACGAAGAGCTTCCGGGAGTCAGATTTGACATAGAAGCCGGAGACCATCCGCTGCGGGTCCATACGGTGATGGCAAAGGAGATTACCGGTTTTACCAATTCAATTAAAAATGAGATCAACAGACGCAGCTTCGGTTTTGTATTTTCTTCTGAAAATGCCATGCTGGGGACTGAAAATGTACATAACATTATGGTTTACAAGGCAAGAAATCTGATGAGTGACGGAAAGACCTATGAGCCGATTTACAAGACGCAGGTTACCACCTACATAGAAAGAGTACTGCGTCATGCTACCAGCGATTATAAGCAGGAAAATATCGTACAGTTCTTTTCCAATAATCCCAACAGCCAAAAGAGCAGATGGCTGGAAAAGAAAAACTGTGTGAATGCGGTGCTGGGAGCAGGTGATGATGTTGAATATGAGATTGACGAGGCCAACGGATACTGTACACTGAACATTACATTTAATGGAAATGTAAAGAATCTTGAGGTTGAAATCAATCGATTCAATTCAAGCAATAGAGCAATATAAAAAACGCACATGAAACCCGTGCAGAAAAGGAGGATGAAAAATGGGATTCAGATTAAAGGTAACAGGAGGAGCAGAGCAGATTGCCCTGGATGAAAAAAGCATCAAAAATGTTGTTTTTGGTTCGGAGTCAGCAGTTGATTCAAACGCAAGAGCGACAGATTTTGGGGTATCAATGAAGATCTGGGGCAAAATGCTCTACAAGCTGGGGGGAGAAGGCAGTGACGGAACCCTTGGGCTTTCCAAGTGGTCAGTAGTTCCCTCCGAAAAGGCAGACTGCTATCGAAGCGTGGCTGTTGAGGTGGTTTCTGCAGGACAGGTAGTACGTAAATACGAAGTTCCCAACGCATTTGTCATGGAGTATTCAGAGGAAATGGATGATGAGACCGGTGTTGGAACCTTTTATCTGCATGTAAAGCAGAAAAAGGATGAAAATGACAAGGTAAAAATTGAAGGCGGATATGCAGTATAATCCGGCACGAAGAAAGAGAGGAGAAGAGAAAAATGGCATTTGTAGTAAAAGTGGAAGGTGCAGAAGCCTTTGAAGTATCCAAAGAATGCGTAAAGAGCGTGAAGATGACTACCGATATTCCGCTGGATTCCAACGCAAGGACGAAGGATGTTGGAGCGACTATGATTATCAAAGGGAAAATTCTGACAGCGGTTGGAGGAGATCCCTTTGACAGCACCAGAAAAATGGCGCTGTGGTCAGTGGTTCCGGCAGAAAGAGCAGACAGCTACAGAAAGGTAACGGTTGAGTATGTAGCAGCAGGAATCATGGAAAGAAAATACTGCTTCCCAAATGCTTTTGTCGTAGATTACAGAGAAGATTATGGCGATGAAGAGGGAACAGGAACCTTTACACTGATGATTAAGCAGAAGAAGGATAAAATCAGTACTGTTACAGTGGAAGGCGGATATTCTGCATAATACCGATGTTGGCACGCTTTGATGGCGATTTGCCTGACAGAAAAGAGCGTATGCAACTATGGTTGGATACGCTCTTTCAAAAAAAGGGGAGTAGTGTGAAAAATCACACTGATGTGCTGATTTTTCACACGGCTATTTGTGCCGGAGCGTCACAAATAAGCCTTGATGGCAGACGCAAATTGGAGATTTGCGTCGCCCCGTCGCATAAACGCTTCGGAATGGAGATGAAAATGAATTTCTGGAAAATGATGTACGTAAGATGGGGACGGGAGGATATATCCGCCTGGAAATCCATGAAAAAGGCAGTTTACATTATATTTCCCCTTTTGGTATATTTTTTGATTCATGATGCAGCTCAGATTTTATCATGGGCGGCCTTAAATCAGTTTTTGCTGGCAAGCAGGGAAGAGACAGTAAACTTTTTGAATGCCAATGGCTATACCGTGCAGGGGATTATAAATGGGTTGGCGATCCTCTGCGGCGTGGCAGCAATCTGGCAGGCGGTAAAAAATGAAATAAGCTGGGCGGAATGTAAGGACGTAGACAAGGATAAAGATCAGGATAAATGTCCAAGCAGGGATAAAATTTTGGAAAAAGCAGCAAAGAGTGGAAGCTGCATGACGCAAAAGGCGACAGCTTATATGGTGCTTGGTGCATTTTCCTTTTGCTCAGCATTGGGACTAAATGTGTTGTTTCATCTGCTGGGGATTACCGAAAGATCAAAATCCTTTACAGAAACAGCGAGTGCGCAGTTTGGAGTTGCTTTTATAGTGGGACTGTTTTTATACGGCGTGTTGTCCCCTTTGGCCGAGGAAGCAGTGTTCCGGGGGCTTATCTTTAACCGAATGAAAAGATGTTTTCATTATCCTGTTGCCCTAATTGTATCGTCTCTGCTTTTTGGCTGCTATCACGGCAATATGGTTCAGGCAGTTTACGGAACAATTTTGGGGATAATTATTACTTTTGTCTATGAGCGCTATGAAAGCTTTGTAGCGCCTGTCTTGTTTCATGGAGTGGCCAACGTATGCATTTTTACAATAAGTTATTATAACGGGTTTAGCAGCATGAATGGATGGAAGGGATGGATTGCTGCTATTGTATCATTTGTGGGGGCAGGGATTTGCTTTTGGAGGATAAAGAGCTTCGATTTAAAAGAGCACATATCATAGAAATGAATTTTCTGAAAATAAAATCAAAATAGACAAATATTTGAATAATCTGACAATTATTTAAAAAGTCTTTATTTACTTTTTTTATAAATAGGTGTACATTATAATCGTAGGTCGCAATGAGGCGAAGTTAAACGCTCATTGTGGCCTTTTTGCATACAATAAGCTGTCCGCGAAGCGTGGCAGCGTTTGATACAATAAAGCTGTCCGCGAAGCGTGGCATTTGCTGTTGGGCTGATCAGAAAGGAGATTTAATATGTTTGATGTAAAGAAGACTGCACCCCAGGCGCCTTTATACCATCCTGAATTTGAACATGATAACTGCGGGATTGGAGCCTGCGTAAATATTAAGGGCAGGAAAAGCCGGGAAACGGTGGAAAACGCACTTAAAATCGTAGAAAATTTAGAGCACAGGGCGGGAAAGGACGCAGAAGGAAAAACCGGTGACGGTGTAGGCATCTTAACCCAGATTCCTCATAAGTTTTTTAAGAAGGTGACAAAGTCCCTTGGCATGGAAATCGGGGAAGAACGGGAATACGGAGTAGGTATGTTTTTCTTTCCACAGGATGAGCTGCAGAAGAATCAGGCAAAGAAAATGTTTGAAATCATTGTAAAAAAGGAAGGCCTGGAATTTTTGGGCTGGAGAGAGGTTCCCAATCATCCGGAGGTGTTAGGCCATAAGGCGGTGGAATGTATGCCTCATATTATGCAGGCATTTGTAAAAAAACCTGCGAATGTGGAGAAGGGAATTGCCTTTGACCGGCTTTTGTATGTGGCAAGGCGTGTGTTTGAACAGTCTTCGGATAATACCTATGTGGTGTCTTTATCCAGCAGAACCATTATCTATAAGGGCATGTTTCTTGTAGGGCAGCTAAGGCTCTTTTTTGCAGACCTGCAGGATAAAGATTATGAATCGGCCATTGCTATGGTGCATTCCAGATTTTCCACCAATACCAATCCAAGCTGGGAGAGAGCCCATCCCAATCGTTTTATGGTACATAACGGGGAAATTAATACCATCAGGGGAAATGCGGACAAAATGCTGGCCCGGGAAGAGAACATGGAATCGGAGCATCTGCATGGACTGCTTCACAAGGTGCTGCCGGTGGTAAATGCGTCAGGTTCCGATTCGGCTATGCTGGATAACACGTTGGAATTCCTGGTAATGAGCGGTATGGATCTGCCCCTTGCAGTGATGATTACCATTCCCGAGCCCTGGGCAAACAATAAGACCATGTCCCAGCATAAAAGGGACTTTTACCAGTATTATGCAACCATGATGGAACCCTGGGACGGTCCTGCATCCATTTTGTTTTCTGACGGAGATGTGATGGGGGCGGTGCTGGACAGAAATGGACTTCGTCCTTCCAGATATATGATAACGGATGATGATCAGTTGATTCTTTCTTCCGAGGTAGGGGTGCTTCCCATTGATCCTGCCAAAATTCTTGTAAAAGAGCGGTTGCGCCCGGGAAAAATGCTGCTGGTGGACACGGTTAAGGGACAGGTGATTGATGACGATCAGGTAAAAGAAACCTATGCTTTAAGACAGCCTTACGGGGAATGGCTTGATAATCATCTGGTTTATCTTCACGATTTAAAGATTCCAAATGAGAGAGTGCCGGAGTTTACTGATGAAGAAAGGCAGAGAATGCAGAAGGCTTTTGGCTATGCCTATGAAGAACTGAAAAACAGCATTCTGCCTATGGCAAAAAGCGGCGGCGAGGCCATTGCGGCAATGGGCGTTGACACACCCCTTCCGGTTTTAAGCAAAACCTATCACCCGTTGTTTCATTACTTTAAGCAGTTGTTTGCACAGGTGACCAATCCCCCCATTGATGCCATCCGGGAGGAGGTCGTTACCTCCACCACTGTTTATATAGGAACAGATGGCAATATTCTGGAAGAAGCGCCGAAAAACTGTAACATGCTCCGAATCAACAACCCCATTCTTACCAATACGGATTTGATGAAAATTAAAAGTATGAAGAAGGAAGGCTTTAAGGTAGAAGTCATTCCCATTATTTATTATAAAAATACCAGTCTGGAACGGGCTATTGACAGATTGTTTGTGGAGGTGGATCGGGCTTACAGGGATGGCGTTAACATTATGATTCTTTCCGACCGGGGAGTGGATGAAAACCATGTGGCAATTCCTTCTCTTTTGGCAGTTTCCGCCCTTAACAGGCATCTGGTGGTGACCAAGAAAAAGACCAGCGTTGCGCTTGTTTTAGAGTCCGGCGAGCCCAGAGAGGTGCATCACTTTGCCACCCTCTTAGGCTATGGCGCCTGTGTGGTAAATCCCTATCTGGCCCAGGAGTCAATTAAGGAACTGATCGACAGTCATATGCTGGATAAGGATTATTATGCGGCAGTGGAGGATTACAACAATGCAATTCTTCATGGTATCGTTAAAATTGCATCCAAAATGGGAATCAGCACCATTCAGTCCTATGAGGGCTCCCAGATTTTCGAGGCAATCGGTATTGACAGGGAAGTAATCAATAAATATTTTCCTCATACAGTGTGCAGGGTTGGCGGTATTACCATCAAGGATATTGAAAAGCAGGTGGATGCCCTTCATTCAAAGGCGTTTGATCCTTTGGGACTGGCAAGCGACCTGACCTTGGACAGCTTAGGCCATCATAAAATGCGCAGCGGTGCAGACGAGCATCTTTATAATCCGGCAACCATACATCTCCTTCAGGAATCCACAAAGCGCGGGGATTATGAGATGTTTAAACAGTATACTGCACTTATCAATGACGAAAATTCCGTTAAGAACCTGCGTGGTCTTATGGACTTTAATTATCCGGAAAAAGGGGTTCCCATAGAAGAAGTGGAAAGTGTGGAATCCATTGTGACCAGATTTAAAACAGGCGCCATGTCCTATGGTTCTATTTCCAAAGAAGCACATGAGACAATGGCAATTGCCATGAACCGGCTTCATGGACGCTCCAATTCAGGTGAAGGGGGCGAGGATTTAGACAGAATGAATGTGGTGCCCGGAAAAGAAAACAGATGCTCCGCCATCAAGCAGGTGGCATCCGGAAGATTTGGTGTCACCAGTAGATATCTGGTAAGTGCCAATGAAATTCAAATTAAAATGGCACAGGGAGCAAAGCCCGGCGAAGGCGGTCATCTGCCCGGAGGCAAGGTATATCCCTGGATTGCAAAAACCAGACATTCCACGCCTGGCGTAGGTTTGATTTCTCCACCGCCGCACCATGACATTTATTCCATTGAAGATTTGGCGGAGCTGATTTACGATTTAAAGAATGCCAATAAAGAGGCAAGAATCAGTGTAAAGCTGGTGTCAGAGGCAGGCGTGGGCACGGTTGCGGCAGGCGTTGCCAAGGCAGGTGCACAGGTGATTTTAGTTTCCGGTTATGATGGGGGTACGGGAGCAGCGCCTCGGAGTTCTATTCATAATGCGGGGCTTCCCTGGGAGCTGGGACTTTCAGAAACCCATCAGACACTGATTATGAATGGACTTAGAAATAAAGTCAGAATTGAGACGGACGGTAAATTGATGAGCGGACGTGATGTTGCCATTGCAGCTCTTTTGGGGGCGGAGGAATTTGGATTTGCCACAGCGCCTCTGGTTACAATGGGATGCGTTATGATGCGGGTTTGCAATCTGGATACCTGTCCGGTAGGGGTGGCCACCCAGAATCCGGAACTGCGTAAGAACTTTAAAGGAAAGCCGGAATATGTGGAAAACTTTATGCGCTTTATCGCTCAGGAACTTCGGGAATATATGGCCAGATTAGGCGCACGCAGCGTGGATGAGCTGGTGGGGCATACGGAACTTTTAAAGGTAAAAGATCAGTTGACAGAAAGCCAGAAGCAGGTGGATTTAAGCCTGATTCTTAGTAATCCTTATGCAGGCGGTAAGGAAAAAGTGACTTTTGACGCCAGACAGGTATATGATTTTAAACTGGAAAACACATTGGACGAGAAGGTTCTTTTAAAGTGGCTTGGAAAATCCATTGCTGCAGGAAGCAGACGCAGCATTGAGGTGGATGTGAAGAACACGGACAGAGCCTTTGGAACCATTTTAGGCTCAGAAATCACCAGAAAACTGGGAGATAATCTGGAAGAAGATACTTACCGGGTACTTTGCAGCGGAGCCGGAGGACAGAGCTTTGGAGCCTTTATACCAAAAGGGTTGACGTTGGAACTGGTAGGCGACAGCAATGACTACTTTGGAAAAGGGCTTTCCGGCGGCAAGCTGGTGGTTTACCCTCCCAAAGCGAGCAGGTTTAAGGCTCAGGACAATATTATCATTGGAAATGTGGCTTTATACGGGGCGACCAGCGGCAAGGCGTTTATAAACGGTGTGGCCGGAGAGCGGTTCTGCGTAAGAAATTCAGGCGCCATTGCAGTGGTGGAAGGCGTGGGAGATCATGGATGTGAATATATGACCGGCGGACGTGTGGTGGTTCTTGGGAAAACCGGCAAGAACTTTGCGGCAGGCATGAGCGGCGGAATTGCCTATGTGCTGGATGAAGACAGCGACCTTTACATTCGCTTAAATAAGGAAATGGTTTCTTCCTACGAGGTGACCTCCAAATATGATGTGATTGAGTTAAAGGAAATGATTAAAGAGCATGTGGCGCTGACCAACTCCGAGAAGGGAAAAATGATTTTAGATCACTTTAAGGAGTATCTGCCCAGATTTAAAAAGATCATTCCTCATGATTATGAAAAGATGCAGACTGCCATCGTACAGATGGAGGAAAAGGGACTCAGTGCGGAGCAGGCGCAGATTGAGGCTTTTTATGCAATCAAAAATGGAAGGTAAGGAGATTGAAATGGGAAAACCAACAGGATTTATGGAATATAAAAGAGAAGTGTCAAAGGATGTAAAGCCCAAAGAGAGGATAAAAAATTTTCATGAGTTTCACCAGCATCTTCCTGTGGAAAGGCAGCAGTTACAGGGGGCCAGATGTATGGAATGCGGCGTGCCCTTTTGTCAGGCAGGCATGACTATCTGCGGAATGACCAGCGGATGCCCCCTGCACAATCTGGTGCCGGAATGGAATGACCTTGTCTATATGGGGAACTGGAGGCAGGCTTATAACCGTCTGGTGAAAACCAACAGTTTTCCGGAATTTACAGCAAGGGTATGTCCTGCCTTATGTGAGGCGGCGTGCACCTGTGGCTTAAACGGGGAGCCGGTAGCCACAAAAGAAAATGAATACGCCATTATTGAAAACGCCTATGAAAAGGGATATGCCGCCCCCAAACCGCCAAAGGTAAGGACAGGAAAAAAGGTGGCTGTGGTGGGAAGCGGCCCCTCCGGCCTTGCGGTGGCGGATCAGTTAAATAAAAGAGGGCACAGTGTAACTGTATTTGAGCGTTCCGACAGGATTGGCGGACTGTTAATGTATGGCATCCCAAATATGAAGCTGGAGAAACAGATCGTTGCGCGCAAAGTAGAGGCAATGGAGGCAGAAGGAGTTGTATTTATGACCGGCGTGGACGTGGGAAAGGATTTAAAGGCGGAAAAGCTGTTAAAGGAGGCGGAGCACTGTTATACATTGGCTATGATTTCGGAGCAGAGGGCTGATGTGTTAGAGGGGGCAGGCGGGGCCATTTATTATATTGAGAATGCAGTCGCAATGTTGAACAAGCAGTATTTTCATTATGGGGTAAAACGTGCTTATGAAGAACCGAGTGTGATGGAAAACAGGCCGGAAAAGCTCTGTGACATGATTGATGATATCATATCAGCGAAATCTATTACAGATGTACAAAAATATTTAACTGCGCTGATGAAAGCAACAAGGGCTGTATTCGGCAAAGTCAAAGCAACATTCACCGTGCGAAAGAAGACGCCGGATGAGGAGACGATTTCCGGAACATATGAGGAGATGTACTCAAACTGGCGGAACAAAATGCATGCTGCTGCCAAAGCGGGTAACAGGCATCTTGCATTTATGAGTTTAATCAGCGCCAATGCCATGTTTTCTGAGATTGACAGTGAAGTGGATATTGACAGGTATAATGTCCTGGAAGGATTTGACGCCCAGGATCTGCACAGGACGGCGGAGGCCTATGACAATATTATAAACGATTATTTAAAAGAATACAGGAAGGCAGGTATAGAGGTTAAACATTATTCTGATGTTGATGCATTTGCGCGTGAGTATCATACTAAAGATATCTAAAATTTGCGTAATAGTTTCTTCGCAGAGTTATTTGGCAGAGTTATTTGGCATAGAGAGGGCCCCAGGAGCAGCCCTCTCTTTTTTGGATCCCGAGAAACAATTCATACGTTCAGTCTTATAGTGTTGGAGCGCGAGAATCAGGAGGTATGGGAATTATACTCTATTTT
>OFFM01001785.1_pt1 | contig 10925 bp, 6 predicted proteins | sample 1521401 | NCBI WGS metagenome assembly OFFM01 (sample SAMEA3504118, study PRJEB24116) | mouse gut metagenome | biome: mouse gut; feature: mouse-associated habitat; material: faeces | place: Denmark | collected 2011
ATTGGTATCTTAATCGTCTTAAATCAAAATTATCGTTAAAAAATGGCCTGCAAAATCATATAATTTTGCAATCAGAGGCCCCGGCACTCATCTGTACAGACCGAAGTCGCCGACCGCTGCCATGAAATAACACCACACAAACGATACCATCGCAAACACCGGTCACGAAAGACGCGCATCGTGATTTGCAGCGTGCCCGACGACTATTGCTGAAAAGAAATAAACCAATACATATCATTCATGAAAAAACGTATACACACGCTACTTTCGGTCGTAATGATAATGATGGCTGTATTTGCGTTGCCTCTTGACTCCTTCGGAGCCGGGTCGGCAGCCGATATCACCGTCACCGGCACCGTAGTAGACGAAAATGACGAGCCCGCAATCGGCGTATCAGTCGCAACGGTCGGCACGGGCAATGCCGTGGTGACCGACATCGACGGCAATTACAGCATCAAGGCCCCGTCAGACGGCAAGCTGCGCTTCAGCTACGTCGGCTATCAGACCACAGAGGTCGCAGTCAACGGCCAGACCAAAATCGACGTGAAACTCAAAGAAGAGTCGACCATGCTCGAGGCAGTGGTGGTCGTGGGCTACGGCACCATGAAGCGCAAGGAAATGACCTCCGCCATAAGCCACGTGTCGGCCGAAGACCTCAATAAGGTGGCCACCACCGACGCGGCCATGCTCCTGCAGGGCAAGGTGTCGTCGCTCACTATCGACAACAGCAATGTGGGCGACCCCAACCAGTCGGCATCCATGCAGATACGCGGCGTGTCGTCGCGCTCGGCCGGCCTGGGCCCCCTGGTGGTGGTCGACGGTGTGCCCGGCTGCGACATGAACACCATCAACCCCAATGACATCGAGAGCATCGACGTGCTCAAAGACGGCGCCGCATCGGCCATCTACGGTACCCGCGGCTCCAACGGTGTGATACTCGTATCGCTCAAGAAAGGCGCGCGCGACAATCAGGTGCATGTGACATACAACGGTGCCCTCACCGTGATGAAAATCAAGAAAGAGCTCGACTTCCTCTCGCCCGACGAGTGGCGCCGGCTCAAATGTGTCTCCGACCCCTCGCTCGACTTCGGCGGCAACGACGACTGGTACGAGGCTGTGACCCAGACCGCCCTGCAGCATATGCACACTCTCACCCTGAGCGGCGGCGGACGCGACGCCAACTTCCGCGTGTCGGCCGACTACCGCAGCGCCGACGGTGTGATACGCACCACCAACCGCGAGGAGCTGGGCGCGCGCCTCTCGGCCAACCTCACCACTCTGAGCGGCCTGCTCTTTTTCAGCGCCAATGTGGCGCCCCGCGTCATCAAGACCCGCAATCCCGGCCAGGGACTCGTGACCAGCGCCCTGCACATCAATCCCACAGTGCCCATCTACGACAGCTCCTCGGCCAACGGCTACTTCAACCTGCCTCCCGGCACCGGCTTCAGCAACTATGTCGAGGAGATGAACGTGCCCTCGCGCCAGAACGAGCAGAAAACATTCTCCTGGGACGGCACCGCCGGCATCGACTTCTTCTCCTTTATCAAGAAGCCCGACCCCAACTGGCTCCTCAAGACCCAGGTGATGGTGGCCCAGCGCCACTGGAACGGCGACACCGGCTACTACGAGCCCTCGACCATGAGCAGCCAGGTCAATGCCGGCCGCACCGGCTATGCCTCCCGTGGATTTACCAAAGGACATGAAGACAATCTGGAGTGGATCACCAATTTCTCGGCCAATATCCGCGACGAGCACCACTTCCGCCTGATGGCCGGCTACTCATACAACTACGGCAGCGCCGAAGGCATGAGCGCCGAAAACAGCGACTTCGACAACGACGGCCTGACATTCAACAATATCGGCCAGGGCAGCCAGGCCGCCGAGCAGGGCAAGGTAAACATGAGCTCATACAAGTACGACCACAAGCTCATCGGCTTCCTGGCCCGTATCAACTACGACTACAAAGAGCGCTATCTGCTGACAGCCAGCGTGCGCCACGAAGGCTCCTCGCGATTTGGCAAAAACCACAAGTGGGGCACATTCCCGGCCGTGTCGCTGGGCTGGCGCATCAGCAGCGAGAGCTTCATGCGCGACATCACCTGGCTCGACGACCTGAAAATCCGCTGGGACTACGGCGAGACCGGCAACCAGGAATTCAACAACTACCAGTCGCTGGCCACCTACAGCTCTTACGGATGGTACAGCTTCAACGGCCAGAACTTCCACTGCTGGGGCCCCTCGCGCAACCCCAACCCCAACCTGCGCTGGGAGAAGGCCAAGAATATGAACGTCGGCATCGACTTCTCTGTGCTCGACGGCCTCATCACCGGCTCGCTCAACTATTACCACCGCAGCCAGCAAGATCTGCTCGGCAACTACGACACCCCCGTGCCGCCAAACCTCTTCCCCACCATCTACACCAATGTGGGCACCATGCTCAACTCCGGCTTTGAGTTTGACATCCACGTCAACCCCATCCGCACCCGCGACTTCACCTGGACCTTCAGCGTGCTCGGCGCCACCAACAACAATAAGTTTACCAACTTCTCCAACAACGTCTACACCGGCCAGAGCTACTATCCCATGATGTCGATGGCCAATCCCTCCAACCCCGGCTACCTGCAGCGTATCGAGGAAGGCCGCCGCGTGGGCTCCTTCTTCACCTACCGCTTTGCCGGATTCAGCGACGACGGCAACTGGCTCGTGTACAACAAAGACGGCGAGGTAATCCCCGTGGGCGAGGGCACCGAAGACGACAAGACCTACACCGGCAACGGCCTGCCCAAGTTTACCGGCTCGATGACCCACAATTTCACCTGGAAGCAGTTTGACCTGTCGTTCACGCTGCGCGGTGCCGCCGGATTCCAGCTCTTCAACACCCAGGACTTCTACTTTGGCAACCAGAATCTGTCGGGCAACGTACTGCGCCGCGCCTACACCAAGAATGCCAAACTCACCAAGGGCCTCAACGTGCTCAGCGACTACTATATCGAGGATGGCGACTACCTGAAGATCGACAATATCACAGTGGGCTACACGCAGAAACTGCATACCAAATTCCTGCCGAGCTTCCGAGTATACGGCAGCTTCAACAATCTGCACACCTTCACCAAATTCTCGGGCGTCGACCCCTCGACCTTCCCGACCAACGGCCTGACACCCGGCGCGTGGAACTGGGGTGTATACTACCCGTCGGTATTCAACTTCAACTTTGGCGTACAGCTCAATTTCTAAAAAGTGAGATCCATGAAAGTATCAAAATACATAGCGATGGTCGGAATCGCGGCTGTCACCGCCGCCGGATTCTCATCCTGCACAGACCTCGACGAGACGGTATATGACCAGATTACCGGCGAAAACTTCTACAATAAGAAAGACGATGTGATACACGCCGTATTCCGCCCCTTCGAGCACATCTACTGGTCGCACTGGCAGATAATGGAGCATGAGGAGCTCCCCGGCGACCAAATCATCACCTGCTACCGCCACGACTGGTGGCAAGACGGCAACAAATGGGTGCTGTATCACCGCCATCAGATGGACGATATCAACCAGAACAGCCCCGACCGCGGCGAGTGGACCTCAGAGTGGTCTTACATCTACCAGGGTATATCGCAGGCCAATTTTGCCATCAGCGAGCTCAACCGCCTCGACCCCGATAAATTCAACTTCTCCGCCCAGGAGTGGGACGCCCTGCGCGGCCAGCTCTATGCCATACGCGCCTACTGCTACCAGCGCCTCTTCAACGCCTACCGCAACATCGTGATCCAGACCGAGTACAAGTCGGCCGAAGACCTCTCCGTCGAGGAGCAGACCCAGGTGGAGCCCGCCGCGGCATTTGAGTGGATTGAGCGAGAGCTGTACAATTGCCTGGAGCTGCTGCCCGTAAAGCAGGGCAACGGCGGCAACGGCATCATGCAGGGCCAGTTTACCAAAGGCGCCGCCGCCGCGCTGCTCGTGCGTCACTATCTCAACGCCGAGGCATGGATCGGAGTGCCGATGTGGGACAAGTGCAGCGCCATGTGCGACCGCATCATGAGCGGCGAGTTTGGCCACTACGAGATTGACTCCGACTGGTATGGACCCTACGACTGGGACAACGAGACCTCGCCCGAGGTGATATTTGCCTTCCCCGGCTCCTTTGCCACCACATCGTGGGTATACAACAATGCCCGCGCCACCATATACGGCCGCTCGCTGCCCTATGGCTGCCAGAATTATCTCGGCATACAGAAAGACGGCTCGCGCAACCCCCGCTACTGCATCTCTCCCAGCTACGACAACAGCAACCCCCGCAGCCCGCTGCAATACAAGCTCGGCTGCGTGTCGCAGAAGTTTGAGAAGTACAGCACCCTCTCGCCCGACGCCCGCTGGAAACAGTACCGCAACACCTCCAATAATACCCGCGAGGGCATGATGTTTCTCGAGGGATATATTCCCGACCCCAATACCGCCTCGGGCCACGCCGCCTCGCCCAATGGCTACGACGTGTATCTGCGCGACCAGATAGGCATGTTTACCTCCGGCGCGCCCACCGGCACCATCACCAGCCCCTCGCAGGCAGAGTCGCGTCTTGAAAACGGCGATTTCAACTCGGGCCTCTTCGTGATGAAATATCCCTGGTATCCCTACGACGGCGGCGCCTTCAAGGAGTCTGACTATGTGGTGCTGCGCTACGCCGAGATAGTATACTCAAAGGCCGAGTGCCTGCTGCGCGACGGCGACAGCCGTAAAGCCGGCGAGCTGCTCAACAGTGTGCGCAAGCGCAATTACCTCGCCAAAGGTCTTGTGGCCTCGGTGGCCTACAAGGGCAGCGACAGCGGCCTGGTAGATCTCGACCTCGACGAGATGCTCGACGAGTGGGGCCGCGAATTTCTCTTCGAGGCTCGCCGCCGCACAGACCTCATACGCTTCGGACGCTTCCAGGACGCATGGTGGGACAAGCCCGCCGACGCCGACAAGCACTACGAGATATTCCCGCTGTCGTCGAGCCAGATGGCCCAGAATCCTTATCTGGTGCAGAATCCCGGCTATCCCACGGTGCGATAAGACTGTGACAGCAGCTTGATTACTAATAAAATAAACGTAATTATACACATGCGACTAATACAATATTGCCTCCGGGGAGCCATGGCCATCGCCGTAGCGGCAGGCCTGAGCTGCTGCGCCGAGGACTATGACGGCCAGCTTGAGATTCCCGGCGAGTCAAATAAGATAGATATCATCGCTCCCGAGTACTCGATGCTCTACGAAGTGATACGTGTCGGCAACAAAAATGTAGCGTCGGGCACCGACATGACCATCGACTATGGCGACGGCACGGTCGAGACGGTCAAGAGCGGCCTCTACGGCTACCACCGCTATACCCGCCCCGGCAACTATGTCATCAAGGTGTCGGCGCCCACATACGAGGCGTCGCAGGCCGGCATCGAGGTGGGCGAGGCGCTGGGTCTGAACGAGCGCACCAAGATTTTTGCCGACCCCGACAATAAGAAAATCCTCATCGTGGCACATCGCGCCCACACATCCAACAAGAATGTCGCCGAAAACTCGCTGGCCGCCATCGACGATGCCATCGCCGCTCATGCCGACGTGATCGAGACCGACGTGGTGGCCACCAGCGACGGTGTGCTCTGCATCAGCCACGACGGCTCGGAGCTCGACGAGGACGGCAACCGTGTCTACATCGGCTCGACACCCTGGGCCGTGGTCAAGAATATCCGCCTGCGCGACCGCGAGGGCAATCTCACCGACCAGACCATCCCTTCATTTGAAGACTTCCTGCGCCACGGCCGCGGCCGCATCTATTTCACCATCGACAAGATGGACAATGTGCCCGACCGCTACGAGGCTTACCGTATCGTCGAGAAGCTGGGCATGACGCAGGGCGTCTTTTTCTACGGCGACAAGTGTGTGCCCTCGGTGTGGGACTTCAATGTACTGGCCCACGGCGGCAAATGGCTCGGCACCCCCGGCGACTACGCCGGGCAGAATCTCTGGGAGCATTACTGCCAGGCATCCTACTGGCCCGGCGGCGGCAACGATGTGGCGTCGGCTTTCAGCGCCGGGCTCCCCGTCTTTGTCAATATGCTCCATGTGCTGACGCCTTCCATACCCGAGTATGAAATCGACGAAGACCAGGTCGACGAGCTGCTGCGCCGCTTCCCCCGCGTGTCGTACATACAGACCGACTGCCCCGCCGAGCTCGACGCTTACCTGCGCCACCTGGGACGTCGCTAAGTCTCACATCCTCATACCCATCAAGACCACACATATGAAATTTCTCAATAATACAATCAAGATAATGCTCCTGTCGGTCGCCTGCTGCTTTGCTTCGTGCAGCGACGACAACGACGGCAAGCTGGCTCCGTGGATGACGCTCACCAATGAGATGGGCAATGTATTTCCCTCGGAGATTGAGACCGACTTCCTCGGAGGCGAGTTTATCATGACCGTCTCGAGCAACACCGAGTGGACCATGACCAGCGATGCCGACTGGATAAAAATCGAGCCGGCCGCCCGCCTGGGCTGTGTCACCGGTAAGATTGTCGTGACTGCCAGCGACGTCACTTCGCCCCGCGAGGCTGTGGTGACGCTGCACTCGGCCGAGCCCTCGCTGCGCGACTATGTAATACGGTTCAAGCAGGGCGCCACACCGTCGTATGTGCTCATCGACGACTACCACATCCTCCCCGAGGCCTGCGGCGACGCCACCGGCTCCGACTGGGACAATGCCATGGGCCCCGACCAGCTCGCCGAGATGCTCACCAACGCCTTCGACACCAAGGGCCGCACCATCACCCTGGGTGAGGGCACATTCAAGCTCCCGGTCAACCTGGTCATCAACAAGCAGATCGACATCATCAAGGGCGCCGGCCGCGACAAGACCATCCTCATGGTCGACGGCCTTCCCGGCGCAGTGTCGCAGATGTTCCATATCCGGAGCGGAGCCAACATCTCCATCGAGAGCCTTACCCTCGACGGCAGCTACACCTCGACCTCGGCCCGCGGCTACCTGCGCGCCTTCCAGATCAACGCCGACGGTGCTTCGGAGCTCCATGTCACCGATTGCGACGTGCGCAACTTCAATGTGACCGGAGCCGATGATTATGTCAACGGCCGCGGCGCCATCATGCAATTCTCGGGCGCCGGCAAGACCTACTTCCGCGACGTGCACTTCAGCAACTGCTGCTCCATCTCCAACGGCAACATCGCCAATACCGCCGAGCCCGAAAACAGCTTTGTATTCTGCGACGGCTGCTCGTTTACCGGCCTGCGTATCAACGGCGACTGGGGTGTGATATTCCACAGCGACAGCCCCGTGATGCTCAACAACTGCACCTTTGCCGACAACGTGTCGACCAAGGGCGGCGCATACCCGCTCAACATCATGTGCGATATGCTCATGGTCAACTCCACCATGTATGAGCCCGCCGGCTCGACCAACCGCGCCTCGCTGCGTATCGCCAACGTGGGCAAGGCCGGCGTGGCAAAGATTGCCAACAGCCTCTTCCTCTCGCCCGACGGCGTGCCCGGCATCGTGCTCGACGAGAACAGCCCCGCCGAGTCGCTCGGCCACAACGTGTGGGGCGCCGTCAGCGGCATCAACCTCATGACCCTCGCCGGCACCGAGACCACCGTACAGGGCGATTGCGGCGCCGCGTTTGATGCAGCCGCCGGCCTGGTCGACTGGACCGTGCCCGCGCAGGTCACCACCTTTGCCAAGGTGGCCGACATCTCCGCCGCCATCCCTGCCTACAACTCCAACAAGCACAGCGGCGTGGGCGAGGAGTTTGGCCGCTGGCTCGCCGGCAACGAAGGCAAAGACGCCAAGGGAGCCGACCGCCCGGCCGACCGCATGACTCCGGGTGCCATCCAATACTAATCTCCCAGCCATAACCATCGAAACTTTCAACAGCATGAAAAAACTGATATTGACAATAGCCGTCGGAGCCGCCATGACCTCCTGCTCCTCCTATATGGACGAGGAGCCGGTGGTGGCCGGCATCCCCGACGAGATCAAGATAGAGGTGTCTGTGGCTGATGCAGCCTCGCGCGCCGGATATACCTCGGCCAATCTCGACAAGATTGACCTGGTAATCTTCAACAACGTCAACCCCGACTTCAGCTACAGCGCCGTGTGCAGCAAGGTGGGCATGTCGTGGATGGCCGACAAGAGCATGGCCTGGGACCAGGCCCGCAGCACCGTGAGCGTGGCTGCGGTGGCTCCCTCGCGCGGGCTGTCGTCGCTCTCGACGCTCAGCATCAGCGTGCCGGCATTCTACGGCGCGGAGAGCGATGTCAAAAATGCCGACTTCCTGCTGATGCGCAGGGATATCGACCCCAAGGCCGACCTTACCGCCGACGGCAAGCTCCCCATCTCGCTGAGCCATATGCTCTCCAAGTTTACCATCGACTTTGGTGGCGCCGAGGTGTCGAGTGTCAAGGTCGAGGGCACCGTACTGACCGGAAAGTGCAACCTGCGCCGTGAGCCTGCCACCGTCGAGGTGAGCGACGACATGCCCCTGGCCATCGCGCCCTTCAAGACGGCCCGGGGCACCTATGAGTGCATGATCGTGCCCCAGACTGCCGCTAAACTCACCGTCACCTTCCGTGCCGGCGGGCATAAATACCGCTGGACTCCCTCGGGCGAGGTCACTTTTGCCCCCAACACCGCCTACACCCTCCCTCTCTCGGTATCTGCGGTCGGCGAGGCCAAGGGGCAGATGAGAAAAGCGAGATATTAACACCGCCTAAAGACTGAATTAAGATGAAAGCATACAGATACATGTTAGCTATCGCCGCCGCGGCATCCCTGGCCGCGTGCAGCGATGACAAAAATGAGCCCGGGGTCTCCGACGAGACCTTCACCACGGTGGTGGTCAACGCCGAGGTAGGGCGAGGCTCCTTCTACTCGCGTGCAGCCGTGACCGGTGATGGCGAGGCTCAGCGCTACTTCACCCCGGGCGACGTGATCGGGGTGAGCGACGGCGCCGCCACCGACAGCTACTCATACGATGGCAAGGAGTGGAGCGCGGCCGCGCAGGGCTTCACCTGGGGCGAGTACAGCGTCAATTTCAAGGCCTGGTATCCCGTCTCGGCAAGCTACAGCTCATTCACTCTGCCGGCCGACCAGTCGACCCCGGCCAAGCTCCAGGCCGCCGACTATATGACGGCGGCCCGCACCGTGGATGCCTGCCCGGCCGGCGGTGTGCTCCTGCTCGACTTCGACCGCCATATGTCGCGCGTGATGCTGCGCATCAGCGGTATCGACCCTGAAAACGGCGAGGTGGAGACAGTCGCCGTGCAGTCGGGCAGCAGCAAGGTGCCCGCCGATGGCGTCGCCACCTCTGTCGCCGCCTATGACGCAGGCGAGGGCCTGTATGTGGCCCTGACAGTGCCCGGCGAGGGCGATGACTCGGCTCCCTTCATCACCATCACCACCTCTGCCGGCAAGACCTTCCACATCGACGGAATCCCTGCCACCGAGGCTGCCAAGAGCTACAGCTACGACCTGTATATAGGCAAGAGCACCCTCACCCTGGGCCGCCCCGCCGTGGAAGACTGGACCACAGGCGCCACTCTCGACGGCGTGCTGGCCGATGTGACCGACGAGACCGACCCCGGCTTCTTTGTCACTCCCGCAGGCAAGGGCGACAAGTCAGGCTCCACCTGGGAAAATGCGATGGACCTCAAGACCTTCCGCGACAAAATCCACCGTCCCGTGGCCGCCGAGGTCAACGACATGACATTCTACCTGGCCGAGGGCGACTACGACATGTTCAGCGACTATCGCGGCGAGACCACCATCGGCGACGCCTCCAAGACCCCGCTCAACATGGCCATCAAGGGTGGATACGATGCCTCGCTCACCGGCACCGACGTGTCTAAGCGCGACCTCGACAATCATCCCACCCGCTTTATCCGCAGCGCGGCGGCTCCCACCTGGAAGACAAAATTCTTCTGGGTCGGCGACAAGGCCAACGTGACCTTCGACGGCATCGACTTCGAGGGCGGCTACGACGGCTCGCAGCGCGGCAACCTGCTCTGCATCCATTCCAGCAACATCTCGCTCACCGTCAACAACTGCCGCTTCAACGGCTTCTCACACGAGGGCGAGGGCGCGGCCATCTATGCCGAGGGCACACGCCTCAAACTCTCCAACTCCACCATCACCAACTGTGTGTGCGAGCAGGGCGCTGTGGCATCGCGCAACGGAGCCGGCTACAATATGCTCAACAATGTGGTGTTCCACGACAACTCGTCCTATGGCAAGTGGGGTGTGCATCTCAATTCCAAGCACCCCGTGATGATGAACAATGTCACCATGTACGGCGACCGCTACATCGGCAGCGCCGCCGACAACTCATCGCCCATAATCAACGCCAACGGCAACGCATTCTTCTCGGCCAACTCCACATTCTACTCCACCATCCATCAGACCCGGCGCCACGACGGCATCATACGTCTGTCGCTCGCCGGCGGTGAGTCGATTTTCATCAATAATGTGTTTGGCTCATCCGACCCCGACGATGTGTCGCTCTTCGACGGCGACGGCCACCGCACCACCTCGGCCGGCTACAATGTGTATATGCACGTATCGCCCGCCATCACCATGGGCGCCACCGATCTGGCCCTGTCGGCCTTCCCCGCTCCCGCCGAAGTGGACGGCACACTGAGCTTCGAGACATTTGCCATGCCGTCCTACGCCACCCTGAGCGACATCACCGCCGCCTGCTCCCGCTCGAAGTCGGGCGACTTCCCCACGCTCGGCGCCGAGTTTGCCGACTGGGTCGGCGACGACTTCGCAGTCGATGCCCGCGGCGTCAAGCGCAATACCTCCCGGATGCACCCCGGAGCCTTCGACCCCGCGCTCAATCATTGATTACATGACCGATACACAATTCTAAGGTATAAGATTACAG
>OFFM01001790.1_pt1 | contig 10873 bp, 10 predicted proteins | sample 1521401 | NCBI WGS metagenome assembly OFFM01 (sample SAMEA3504118, study PRJEB24116) | mouse gut metagenome | biome: mouse gut; feature: mouse-associated habitat; material: faeces | place: Denmark | collected 2011
CGGGCGCCCTGGTCCACCCGGGGGATGAAGGCCTCCGGCAGGACAAAGGTATCGCTGTACACGCCGTTGAACCGCTGGGCAATATCCCGGCACAGCTCCACGTGCTGGCGCTGGTCCTCACCCACGGGCACCAGGTCCGTCTGGTAGAGCAGGATGTCCGCCGCCATCAGCACCGGGTAAGTGAACAGTCCGGCGTTGATGTTATCCGCATGTTTGGCCGCCTTATCTTTAAACTGCGTCATCCGGTTTAATTCACCCATATAAGTATAGCAGTTTAAGATCCAGGAAAGTTCACAGTGTCCCGACACATGGGACTGGTAATACAGACAGTTTTTCTCCGGATCGAGCCCCGCTGCGATATAGAGCGTCAGCAGATTTCTTGCCCGTTTTCGAAGTTCTGCCGGATCCTGTCTGATCGTGATGGAATGCAGATCCACCACGGAATAGAAACACTCGTATTCCTCACAGAGCGTCACCCAGTTTTTGAGAGCCCCCATATAATTGCCCAGCGTCAGATTTCCTGTCGCCTGCATACCGCTGAAAAGTACTTTTTTACCGTCTATCAATGTTACCTGCCATCCTTTCCTTTTAAAATTTCCTTATTCCGCTTTTTCAGAAATCTGTATTTTATATACAGAAACGTTTTCTTCTCACCCTTTTCCGCCAACATCCTGAGAAGATGTTCCAGACTCTTTCTCGTACTGGGATGAAGCGGCGCAGGATCTTTTCCCTGCAGATAGTATTCCAGGGGACTTCTGTCCGTGTAATGATCCCCCTGATACGTCTTGCAGGCAGCGATCCGGTCCATGATCATCTCCGCAATATATTTCTTCGGCATGGGACAGGGCAGCATCCCGCCCGGTTCGGCATGCAGCGAGTAATCGATCCAGTACTCATAATGATGCTTGTTTCTGCCCTTGTGATGCAGCCAGGCCGACGAATAACCGATATCTTCCCGTTCCGCATTGTTGGGGCTTCTTGTCCCTTGATAGTATTTCGCACCCACCAGAAACTCAGAGGGAGCATATTTTGACAGGTCGTGGGTCAGTCCCTGCCAGTATAATCCCACCTGAAAACATCCTGCTCTGACAAGACGTCTGTGATGTGTAATCGTCTTAAAATGTGCCCATACATGCATAACCTGCTGTTCCTTATTCCGTCTATTTTTATTCCCGCGGGCAGTCGAAGCTGAAAGGTCAAACTGTTGCGGACCTGAAATTGTACCCGCACAAAAAATTGCTCTCAGTTTCTGCGCCTGCCTGTCTGCGCCTTTGGCGCTTCCTCTGAAATATAGATTGTCACACTTCTCGCGGGTAAAGTAACCACAGACTGAGCCGCGCTGTCCGGGGAAGCTCCCTCCTGTGTCGGATTCTCCTGCGAAGCATCACCGTCAGTACATAAAAACAGTTTCCATCTCCTGTTTTTAAACAGCTTCGGCAGCGCGAATTCGTGGGACTCCCAATGCATATTATATGCGATATACAGGCAGTCATCTTCTTTCCCGTTTACAGTACAGTATTTCCCGCATAACATCACGCCGATGTGTCTCATCTGGTAATCCATACTGGTGCGCCAGGCTTCCTTTCCATGGTAGGACAGATCCGGACACCCGCAGGATAAATAATCCATCAGCTTTAAAGGTTCTCTCTGGTGCATCACACCGTGAGCCTTTCGCAGGGCAATGAGTTCTCCGGTAAACGCAAGAAGCTGTTTTTCCGTTTTTTTCAGATTCCATTTCTGCCAGGTCATTTCATTGTCCTGACACCAGGGATTATTATTGCCTTCCGAAGACTTTCCCCACTCGTCACCCATAAACAGAAACGGGGTTCCCTGGGCCGTAAACAGCATGACAAGCGCATTCTTCATCAGTTTCATCCGCAGTGCAAGAATATTTTTCTTTTTGGTACTCCCTTCCATACCGCAGTTCCAGCTGTGATTGATTTCCTCGCCGTCCCTGTTATCTTCCCCGTTCGCCTCATTGTGTTTTCGTTCATAGGCGACTACGTCCGCCAGTCGTAACGTATTGTAGGATGCCAGAAAATTGATCTGACCATGATCTCCGGGATGTTCCCGCTGACACTGTAAAAATGCTGACAGCATACCGCCGTCGCCCTTTAAGAAGCATCGGATGATGTCCTGATAATGTCTGCTAAAAGAAGCAAGTTTACGTTCCTCTTCCTCTGCTTTAAGTTGTTCACGTTTTTTATACTGTTCCGGAATGCGGAGAAGATTCCTGTCTTTTTTTACATCTGCAATCTCCTCCCAGGGGAACCATGCGCTCCACAGTTTCACATCCGAAAGCCCCGGTTCTATTGCGATCTCCTTTAACGGAAGCACCGCACCTATCAGTTCAAAACCGTCAATATGGTAATGCTCTGCCCAGTACAGCAGAATACTGCATATCAGGGCTGTCGGCATGGCGGGCTCAAAATAAAACTGCAGAATGATTTCCATGTCATTTTTATGAAGCTGCCGTACAAGCGTTTTTAACTCCTCTACCGCATCTTCCCCATAAGCATAGGCGTTTTTCGGCGCCATATAGTATCCCGGCTGATAGCCCCAGTAATTGATTTTTGCTGTGGATGGCTCCCGGAACTGTGCCGCAGCCTCTGAAGCCGTCCTGTTCTCCGTTTTTTTTATGCACTCCTCAAACTCGTAGACCGGCTGTAACACAATGCCTGTGACACCCAGTTTTTTCAGATAAGGAATCTTTTTCTGTACGCCCGCAAAGGTGCCCGCTTCCTTAATTCTGGAGGAAACGTCTTTTGTAAAGCCGCGGACGTGCATGCCATAATAAATACTGTCTTCATAAGAGGTGCCCGGCCGTTTATCTCCCCGCCAGTCAAACTGTTCTGAAACAAAAGAACAGGCTCGCAAAGCGTCTTTTTTACCGGCCTCCCTGTGCTTTTCTCCAAACAGGCGATGCCCTGTGAGCCGCTTCGCACATAGATCCATTACAGGCTGCCCATCCTCATGAAAGAGATAGTCATAATCCTGTGAAGAAACCCCTGACAACATACAGCGATAAACACTGCCCTGTTTCATTTCTTCCGTGAAGTCAATCCGGACAGGTTCTGCGTTCTCCCTGCTATACAAAAGAATGCCATTGCTTTTCCTGCCATAAAGTTCTGCATGGATACTGATGCCCTGGGCTGTAACACTGACACCGGTCGTGTCTGCAGCCCATCTCTTCAAAGTAATTTTTTTATCCATAAGATTTTCCTGTGTCGTTAGATGGTTTTAAACCTACAAGGTGATTATAACATATTTATTTTCATCTGTGGAGTTTTTTCATATAGTTTTACTCTTTTTATAAAAGAGATTGCTAAAATACGCCAAAAATTATAAACTATAAGAAAGAGCTGGAACGACCGGAACAGATCGTGCCGGATGCTGCTTTTCACCCAGAGAAAGGAAGGATATCCTATGAAAAATGAATCACCTGAAACCATTACCGAACCCGATAAGAATATGGCCGAAGAAGAGATGACTGTAGAGCTGGAACTGGATGAGGGAACCATCACCTGTTCTGTCGTCACCATTTTTTCCGTCGGCGAAAAAGACTATATCGCTCTGCTTCCGCTTGGAGAGAATAAAGATACCGCGGAAGGTGATGTCTGGATCTATGGTTATTCGGAAAACCCCGAGGATCCTGATGAGGAACCGGAACTGCGCTATATTGAAGACGATGAGGAGTATGAGCGGGCGGCGGACGCCTTTGACGAGTATCTGGACAGCTGCGAATTTGATGAGATACTATAGAGGCTCCTGCAATTCTTTTAAAAACCTTGAGGGCTGTATCGGTTTCCTGTTACCGCCCTCTTCTTTTGTGTCCGTTTCTCCTGTGATATAGAGTAATGTCAGTTCTTTTTTTGCTCTTGTCGCGGCGACATAAAACATCCTGCGTTCCTCTTCGATTTCTTCCTCACTTTTTGCCTTTTTGTGCGGTGTGACACCTTCATTACAGTTGGGAATAAAGACTTTATCGTACTCCAGCCCCTTGGAGCCGTGCATGGTGATCAGTGTTACGCCGCATTCCGGCCTGCTCTCTGATTTTTCTTCTGCCTGACCGATCTCTGCCGCCTTTTTATTCACCGACCGGTTCTCTGTCATCTCAGTATTTCTTCTCTCCTCGACGATATCTCTCCACTGAGAAAGTGTCCGGCAGCCCCTGGCCGAATTTTGGATCAGATCAGCCTCCTCCAGGACATGCCTGCGGTCACCTGCTTCTGTTTTTTCCAGCAGGTAACTGTCGTAACCCACAGCTTTCCGGATATAGTTGATCGCCAGGAACACAGGCATTGTCCGTATCCGTTCCAGATCCGCCTGCAGCCGCAGAACCGTCCCCTGCATGGCAGGTCTGCCCTGATAGAAACGCATCAGATGTCCAAAATCTGCCCGTTCATTTACAGCTTCTCTGCTGATATAGCGAAGGGGCCTGTTCATAAACTGAAAAAACCGGCTTCTCGTTCTGTCTTTTACAGGAGTCTGTGCAAATTCCAGATAAGCAAGCAGATCATTTACAATCTCAGACTCGAAAATACCTTTCACTTTTTCCCGAAAGCGGCAGGGAATACCCGCCTGCCTGCATTTCTCTGCAAAAAGCGGAAACATACCGGAAGTTCTGTTTATCACAGCACACTCTGACAAGTTACCCGCATTTTTTTCCTGCCATAAATGCTCGATCAAAGCGCTTTCCAGCCTGTCAGAAGTCGCGTATCCTTCCAGCATGATCTCCCTGCCTTCACCGTTATGAGCCCGGCTGTTTTTGGAAAAGCGGTTTTTATTATGGACGATCAACCTTCCCGCAGCCTCCACGACCTGCGGCGTACTGCGGTAATTTATCGGCAGCGTCACAGTTTCCGCGTCCGGATAATCTACCGGGAAATGTAGCATGATCCCCGGTTTTGCGCCCCGGAAGCCATAGATGGACTGATCGTCATCCCCCACGATAAACAGATTGTTTTCCGGTGTGGACAGCCGCCTCACCAGACGGTACTGTAACGGCGCAATATCCTGAAATTCGTCGATCAGGAGATAGCGGTATCTGGTCTGATACTGCTTTAAAATATCCGGTCTTTTCTGAAACAGTTCTTCACACTTGAGCGCCATATCATCGAAATCCACTTTTCCCAAAATGTTCTGAGCTTCCCTGAAATCATGATTGATTTTGAAAAACAATTCCGGGGACAGAAAGTTTCCCGGTGATTCAGAGTGATCAGTCCGGTTTTTATATCGGCTGATCTCCGTTAAGATCTCTTCCAGCATATCTCCATGCATACTGATATTGTAATGATTTTTGCGGATGATATCCCGCAGTATTTTTTTCTTTTCCGCTTCGGATAAGATGCTGCCCGGTCGGCAGACAGAAGTTTCTCTCAAAATAGAATAAAAGACGGCGTGGAAAGTGCCGAAAGTCACCGGAGGATGCGTCCCTTCACAGAGGGATAAAAAGCGTTTCTGCATTTCTGCCGCTGCCGCCCTCGTGAATGTGATCACAAGGATCTCCGATGGGTTAATATGATGCGTGCCTATCAGATGTGCGATTCTTCGTGTCAGCACGAAGGTTTTGCCGGAACCGGGCCCCGCGAGGACCATCATGGGACCTGCCCCGTGAGCGATCGCCTTTTGCTGTTCCGGATTACCGGTCTGGTCCGGCTTACGAAACTGAGCAGATTTCTGCGCTCCCCGTTCCGGTAAGCCGAACTTTTGCGGGTTGCAGGAGCCGATCAGGTCAGGCTTTTTCAAACCGAAGCCCTCACCGATCCCCTTTTCCGTGCGATGTGTCAACCCTACGTCTGTTCCAGAAGCTCTATCCCTGCCTTAATCCTGGATAAAGACTCTTCCTTTCCGAGAATTTCCATGATCTCTGTGGCCCCCGCCGGCGTCATCTGCTTTCCGGAAACTGCGGTGCGGACCGGCCACAGCACATAGCCGTTCTTGCAGCCTTTGCCTGCCACAAAATCACAGAGTGTCTGATAGAGCGCATCATTGCTGTAATCTTCCTGTTTTTCCAGGACAGGAAGCAGTTCTTTTAAAACTTCCAGAGAAGATTCCGTTGTAGTTTTCATCTTTTTGTGGGCATACATCGCCGCATCATACTCCGGCAGTTCCTCAAAAAAGTCGATCAGTGCCGGAATATCCGGGAAAACCTCGATCCTCGTCTTCACCATCTCCGCGATCTTTTTCAGTTCCAGCGGCTTCTTGACTGTTTCAGTCAAATACGGCAAAGCCATCTCATAAAACCGGTCGAAATCCATCTGCTTGATGTATTCCCCGTTCATCCATTTCAATTTTGTATAATCAAACACTGCCGGAGACTTGGACATATGGCGATAGTCAAAGGCTTCGGTCAGTTCTTTTAACGTGAAGATCTCCCGGTTATCCGAAGGACTCCACCCGAGAAGCGCCACGAAATTCACCACCGCTTCGGTCAGGAAGCCCTGCTCGATCAGATCCTCATAGGAGGAATGTCCGCAGCGCTTGGACAGCTTATTATGCTCCTCATCCGTGATCAGAGGGCAGTGTACATAAACCGGCACCTCCCAGCCGAAGGCCTCGTAGAGCCTGTTGTATTTCGGGGAGGAAGACAGATATTCATTCCCCCGCACCACATGGGTGATCCCCATCAGATGGTCGTCCACCACATTGGCAAAATTATAGGTAGGATAGCCGTCAGATTTGATCAGGATCATATCGTCCAGCTCCGCATTCTCCACCGCGATATCTCCGTAGATCTCGTCGTGGAACACCGTTTCGCCTTCCGTGGGGTTATTCTGTCTGATCACATAGGGCACACCGGCGGCAAGCTTTTCTTCCACCTCCTCTTTGTTCAGGGAAAGACAATGCTTATCATAGACGTTGATCTCCTTCCCGGCCACGGTTCTTGTCAGGCCCGCCAACCGCTCTTTGTCGCAGAAACAATAATAAGCCTCACCCTTTTCGATCAACTTTTTCGCGTATTCCAGGTACAGTCCGCTTTTTTGTCTCTCGCTCTGTACGTAAGGCCCCACACCACCGTCCTTATCCGGCCCCTCATCGTGGACAAGGCCTGTCTTTTTCAGCGTCCTGTAGATGATATCCACAGCCCCTTCCACAAGCCTTTCCTGATCGGTATCCTCAATACGGAGAATAAAATCTCCGCCCTCATGCTTGGCGATCAGGTAGGCATATAAGGCCGTCCTCAGATTGCCTACATGCATCCGCCCGGTGGGACTGGGCGCAAATCTAGTCCTTATTTTCATCGCTTTATACTCCTTTGTTTCATAATGATAGTTTTTTACTGTCTGTTTTATGTGTTTACAAATCGCAGGTTAATAATGTGAAGAAATGACCCGGCTCGGTTTATCCCAGTTATTTTAGCATACTATAAAATCCATAACAAGAAATTTATGATGGTTTTTTTGCCAGATTTCCCGCCATACACAGTGACTCCGCCATATCAACATAAGGCCCATAATTCGGAATCACCTCGAAACCCAGTTTCCTGTATACCGCACAGGATTCCGTAAGCAGCTCCCCTGTCTCAAGCAGCATCCTTTCATATCCCAGTTCTTCTGCCCATTCCATCAGCAGAGAAACCAGCCTTGTCCCAATTCCCCTTCCCTGAAAATCCGGGCGAATAAACACCCGCTTCAATTCCACAGTCTTAACCTCAGATCCGTCCTTTTCCACACTGAAATATTTCCGAATCGCTCCGCCACCCACAGGCATTTCCTCCTCATAGACAACGATCGCTTCTTTTATATCATCCAATTTGTTAAATTTACTGTATTTATCCCGCTGTATCTTTTTCCCGACGCGTCTGTCCAGATACGCATCCAGCATAGCGCAGTTCTCGATAAAGTCTCTGTTCTTACCGTCTGTTCTTACATACTCCAAAATATATGCCCCCTTTCAGGTAGACTGCATTATGCGGATCAGCACAAAGCAGATAAAATCTGTTACATCAATTATCTCTGCTCCTGATGCTCCTCCACATACTTCAAAAACTCCGGCGTTTTCGCCCAATACTTTATCCCCCAATTTTCAAAATTCCACTCATCCATATAAGAATTACATTCATAGTCCACATAATATAGCTTATGAGAAGATGCAAAGGTATTTTGCTTCCCGGAATATAATTCAGAGAAATCTGCCTGCGCATTTCGCCTCTCCTCCCGCAGAATGAAATTTGTAGGAAAAAAATCAATATTAAGCCCGGCATCATACAAAATCCTGCACATTTCCTTTACCTGCTGCAGACAGCTCTCGGGCAGCGCATCCTTTAAGACAAGTTCATACACCGTCTCACCTTCTATGTACTCCTTTATGAGCCGTTCATTCTCAGGATCTGCATCGAGCATTTCCGGCATTGCAATACCAAGATCTTTCAGACGATGGTAATCTCTTATTTCCGCCGCCATCTTATCCCCAAACTGGTAATAATCGCACCGCTCATGGTGAATCTGTTTTAGAACAGCCATATTGTCTCCGCTCTGTGCCAGATAGGAATAGCCGCCCTTTCCTCTTCCCAGCAGCCGCAGAATCTTCCATTCCCGTTCTCTGACAGTTACGATCTCATCCGCACGAAATTCCGACACCAGATAATACCTCCCTGAAATCACTTATTCTGTATATAATTGCGGTACGCCCGTCCAGGCGAGTTCCGGCATGGAATCCAACTGATTTAAATAAACATAGATCGTCTGATGATCTCCCCAGATTCCCGAATCCGGCTGTTTTGTACATAAAGTGATATGATAATATCCGGGATTTATTTTGAGAATCTGTTCCGGCGGACAGTCTGCACTCCATTCCATCAGCCAAAACAGGTCGATCATACATAATTTATCATCCTGTATGTCGATGCCAAGCCGAATGGCAACGGGATATTCTGCAAGCAGCTCCTCCTGCGGATACCCTTCTCTGCATTTAAGCGTAAAATCTCCGCCTGTTCCGGTACAAAATCCTACCACATCCCCCTGTTTAATATGCCTGGCGACATCCTCAGGCCGCAAAAAAATTGCTTCCCTCAGGAATCTCCCTGTTCGTTTCCGGAGAATAAAATACAATCCCCATTCCGTCTATTGCCAGACTGATATCTTTTTCCTCAAAATTCATAAATTTTACCCCATAAAATAAAGAAAATTTTTGAAACTGTCTCGATTCTACCACAAATTTTTTCCATATTCAATCACGTAAACAAACGATTTCAAATCCACTGCTTATTTACAGGTAATCAGTACATCAGTCCTGACGGACTCATCACCAATTTCTAATCCGCCCTGCATAATTTTCCTCTCATTACACATCCTAAATCAAACCGCCAAAAGCTTTTTTCAAGGAGGAATCCACTACGTGAGCGATAAAAAACACAAAAACAGGAAAAAAAATCATAAAAAAGATCAGGAGGCATACCGCATGGGCGACGATAAAAACAAAAAACAGGGTGAGGAAACGAGAGAAGAAATCAAGGAAAGCGGCCAGCTGATCCTTGACAAAAACAAAAAGAAAAACCATATTCAGCTGATCACGATCATTGGCGAGATCGAAGGCCACGATAATCTGGGCAGCAATTCCAAAACCACAAAGTACGAGCATATTCTGCCGAAACTGGCCGCAGCAGAGGACGATGAAAATATTGACGGCCTGCTCTTTTTGCTGCATACCATGGGTGGCGACGTGGAAGCGGGCCTTGCTATTGCGGAACTGATCGCATCCATCAGCAAACCCACCGTATCCCTTGTGCTGGGCGGCTCCCACTCCATCGGCGTTCCGATCGCCGTCAGCACAGACTGTTCTTTCATTGTTCCCACCGGAACCATGGTAGTACATCCGGTGCGCATGAGCGGCACAGTGATCGGCGCCAAACAGACTTTCGACTATTTCAGACAGATGCAGGCCCGTATCAGTTTCTTTGTCTCCCATCATTCCGATATCAGCAAAGAGCGTTTTGAGGAGCTGATGATGGAGACAAAAATGCTGACCAAGGACGTGGGCACGATCCTCGAGGGTTCAGAGGCAGTGGAGGAAGGCATTATCGACGAAGTCGGCGGCCTCAAAGAGGCCATGGCTGAACTGCAACGAAGGATCGAAAAGCAGAAAACGGGAAAACATTAGTGTGCGACTGAACTGTGACGTTTACACATCAAAGTCATCATCATCTGCTACCTCAAGATCAAATTTCATATCCGCTTCCTTCACCTGAAAACCGAAATCCGCCTGCGCATGGCTCTTCTTTTTCGGTATGGGAAGCGGATTATGCAAGGGTTCGCCGGGAGCAGGTTTTTCCTGCTCTTTTCCTTCATCTATCATCTTTTCCATACTCATCTTTTTTTGTACCTTTCTTTTTATCTTCTTTTCAGTTGTTATATTTTCTTTCATGATCTCCTCTTTTTTCATCTTTTCGCTTCCTGGCATTTTCGTTTTTTCTTTGATGAAAAGTTTTCTCTTTTTTTCCGCGGCAACTGAATTTTTTTCTTCCCTCAGTATTGCATCTTCCCCTTCTGTCTCCGTCTGTGCTTCCGGCAGACGAATAACACCATGGAAACCGATCCCCGCTAACAGAACCCACGAAAGAGTCGTGATCATCTGTGCATCGCCATAAAAAATATTGAAGACAGACAAAACATAAACAAGGAACAGATTCAAAATAAAGGCGCTGTTCTGATTCCTTTTCCATATAAGAAATGCAGGAATCACAAAGAAAGCGAGAGAAATAAGCAGCACAGAACCAACCAGAGTTGTGTCCGGTAACAGCACAACATCTTTGAGGGCCCCCCTGTCAAAACCTGTACGCTGCGCATAAAGCGTATAAAGCGCCTTCAGATATTCCATTAAACTCATTTTTCCTGTTTGTGAAGCATACAAAGCAAACAGGAAAAATCCGACC
>OFFM01001796.1_pt1 | contig 10806 bp, 9 predicted proteins | sample 1521401 | NCBI WGS metagenome assembly OFFM01 (sample SAMEA3504118, study PRJEB24116) | mouse gut metagenome | biome: mouse gut; feature: mouse-associated habitat; material: faeces | place: Denmark | collected 2011
AGGTCATGACGACCTCCTCGCCGGCGGAATTTGACAGTGTGAGCGTCACGGCCGATGCCTTGCGGGCGTTGAGCGACATCTCTATCTCGCAGAGCCCGTCGGCGGGGAGGGCATATCGCGCCGGCGAGGCGCCCACGGTCTTGCGGCGCACCGATGTCACCCGGCGGTCGCGCAGGGCGAGCAGCTCGGGCGAGGGCACTGTCTTGAGATAGCAGCCGCCGTCGTCGCTGCGGAAGAGGGAGATGTCGCGCGGAAGGGTGTTGGCGCTGCGGTAGCGGCGTGTAGGCACCTCGGCGGCATACTGCCAGTTGCTCATCCAGCCTATCACCACATGACGGCCGTCGGGAGCGCCGCTCCACGATACGGTGGCGTAGTGGTCTTTGCCGTAATCCATCCACTTGGTGGGCACGCGGCCCTCGGCATCGGTGTCGGCCGTGAAGGTCTTGCCGTCGAAGTCGCCCACAAAGTACTGTGTGGCGCTGCCGCCGAAGGGGCCGCCGGGATTAAGGTTGCATATGAGCACCCACTTGTGCTCGCCGGTGCCTTCTACCGGGAGGCGCATCAGGTCGGGGCACTCCCACACGCCATCCTGCGCGCCGAGCCCCTTGCCGAAGGCGCTCTGCAGCGTCCAGGTCTTCAGGTCGTGCGACGAGAAGATGAGCATCTCGCGGTCGAGGGCGTGGGCCAGGAGCATGTTCCACTCGCCGGTCTCGGCGTTCCAAAACATATTCGGGTCGCGGGCCTCGCTCTCGAGAGTGAGTATCGGATTGCCGAGATAGACGGTAAATGTATCGCCGCCGTCGGCGCTGTGGGCGAGGCTCTGCATCTGGTTGAGCCCGGCCGAGGTGTAGAGCGCCACCACGGCTCCGGGACCGAATCCTGCCGAACCGGCGCTGTCGACCACGCAGCTCCCGCTGAATACCGAGCCGAAGCCGTTTGGCTCGATGGCCGGGGAGTGGTGGTCCCAGTTGATGAGGTCGGTCGAGGATGAGTGGCCCCAGGTCATATTCTGCCACTTGGAGCCGTAGGGGTTGTACTGGTAGTATAGATGCCACACGCCGTCGCGGTAAAACATACCGTTGGGGTCGTTCATCCATCCGTATAGCGGTGTGTGATGATATGCCGGGCGATACTTCCCGACGTCGTCGGCGATATCGAAGGTATCGCTCAGGCAGATGGTCTTCCAGCACGCATCGTCGCTGGCCTCGCGCACCGACGAGCGTCCCTGCGCCGTCACTATATTGAATATGATATTGCGGCCCTTATATCGCGAGATATCAAAGGGCACATAGTAGTCGACCTTGTTGCGGGCGAGCCTTACGTAGAATGTGCTTTCCTGCCGTCCGTCGAGGAGCAGGGTGAGCGCGGCGTCGTCGACGCTCTCCTCCACCGGGAAGAGTACATAGCGGGCGTCGTCGCTCACACGCACGAGAGTGTTGCTGGTGCCAAGATGCTCCACCGAGAGGCCGTCGGCCGCCGTCGCCGGCAGGCTGCATACCAGCCCCGACAGAGCGCCCAGAGCCAGGCACGGGATGTATTTCATGTTTGCCATATCAGATTGCGGTAAATGGGTGACACGGTATTGATACTGCAAAGCTAATATGAAATGTGCACCCCGCCTATCAAATATGATACATTGTGTATCAAAAATTGTTGTATGGCTTATTTTTAATACGTTACGTATCAAAAGCGCTACGATTTATGTGTATATTTGCAGTGTCTTGAATCAGGGCATACACCATGAAAACCGTAAAACCGCTATCCTTATTGATATTGGTATTGGCCGTCGCCCTCGCTCTGCCGGGCTGCCGTGAAGGCAAGGTGTACCGCATCGGCGTGTCGCAATGCAGCGACGACGACTGGCGCGCCAAGATGAACGACGAAATCATCCGCGAGATGATATTCCACGACAATGCCACCGTGGAGATTCGCTCGGCCGACGACAGCAGCGAGAAGCAGATTGCCGACCTGCGCTACTTTGCCGACAACGGATTTGACATCATCATCGCCGCCCCCAATGAGGCCGACTCGCTCACTCCCGTCATACGCGGGATATACGAGTCGGGCACGCCCGTAATCATTTTTGACCGCAATATTCACGGCGACAGCTATACGGCATACCAGGGCGCCGACAACGCCGCCATCGGCCGCTCGGCCGCAAATCTCGCCCTGTCTATCGGCCCTCGCCCGTGCCGCGTGCTGGAGATACACGGCCTGCGCGGCTCCACCCCGGCCGAAGACCGCCACCGGGGATTTGCCGCCGTGGCCGACTCGGCTCCCGACATGGCGATAGCCGGCGAGGGATACGGCAACTGGAATGCCGACGATGCCCGCGCTGTGGCCGACTCGCTGCTGCGCCGACATCCCGAGGCCAATCTCATCTACGCCCACAACGACCGCATGGCCATAGCCGCCTCCGAGGTGGCGCGCGGGCTCGGCCGCCGCGATTTAAAGATAATAGGTATCGACGCCGCTCCCGAGATAGGCATACGCGCCGTGGCCGACAGTGTGATCGACGCGACATTTCTGTATCCCACCGACGGCTACCAGCTGGTGCGCACCGCCATGGCCATCCTCGAGGGCAAGCCATACGAGAGATACACGGCGCTGCCGGCCGCATCGGCCGTCGACCTGTCAAATGCCGAGATACTCCTGCTGCAAAACCATGAGCTGAAGGAGGAGACCGGCAAAATCAGCTGGCTCAAGAGCCGTGTCGACGAGTACTGGGACCGCCACTCGGCGCAGTCGACGCTGCTCTATGCCGCCATCGCCATACTGGCGCTGCTGTTTATCGTGATATTCGGTATGCTGCGCGCTTTCTGGGTGAGGAAGCAGCATCAGACACACCTGGCCGAGAAAAACCGTCTGCTCGAGCAGCAGCGCGACCGCATGATAGCGCTCAACGAGCAGCTGCAGGAGGCCACTCAGTCAAAACTCATGTTTTTCACAAACGTATCGCATGACCTGCGTACTCCCCTCACGCTCATAGCCGGCCCCGTGGAGCAGTTGATGGAGGCCGGCAACCTCACCGCCGACCAGCAGGCCGTGCTGGGCATCGCCAACAAGAATGTGCGCATCCTGCGCCGGCTGATCAACCAGGTGCTCGACTTCCGCAAATACGAAAACGGCAAGCTCGACCTCAACCTCGCCATGACCGACCTGGCGGCGCCCCTGGGCGAGTGGTGTGAGTCGTTCAGAAGTATAGCGGTGAGCCGCGACATCAGATTCAGGCTCGACGTGAAGCCCGGCGCCTCATATGTCACAGCCATCGACGCCGAGAAGATCGAGCGGGTGATGTTCAATCTCATATCCAACGCCTTCAAGTACACTCCCGCGGGCGGCGACATCACCGTAGCGCTCGGCGCCGACGGCCGCCGCGTCATCATCAGCGTGGCCGACACCGGCAAGGGCATCTGCGCCGAAGACCTGTCGCATATCTTCGAGCGGTTTTTCCAGGTCGACAAGATTCACCCCAACGGCTCGGGCATCGGGCTGTCGCTGGCCAAAGCGTTTGTCGAGCTCCACGGCGGCGAAATCACCGCATCGAGCGAGCCGGGCGCCGGCTCGGTATTTACGGTGTCGCTGCCCGTGAGACATGTGGAGGGCGAGGCCGTCGTCCCGGCGTCGCGCATCACGCAGGGCGATGTGAGTCTTGAGCTGGAGGAGATAGCCGTGCCGGCCGAGGTCGACAAAGACAAGACCGTGGTACTGGTCATCGACGACAATCCCGACATACGCTCGCTCATCACATCGATACTGGCCGACACATACACCGTAATCTCTGCTCCCGACGGCGCCAAGGGCCTGAAACTGGCGGCCCGATACGTGCCCGACCTGATAATCTGCGATGTGATGATGCCGCTGATGGACGGCCTGGAGTGCTGCCGGCGGCTCAAGGCCGAGCAGGCCACCTCGCATATCCCGGTGCTGATGCTCACGGCCTGCTCCATGGACGAGCAGCGCATACAGGGCTACGAGTGCGGCGCCGACGCATACATATCAAAGCCGTTCAACGCCCGAGTGCTGGTGGCACGCTGCCGCTCCCTCATCGAAAACCGACGTCGCATACTTGGCGCCGCCGCCATGGGTAAAGACGCCGCAGCGCCCGTGCAGACAGTCGATACAGGCGCCGTGGGCGATATCGACAGCGACTTCTACAGGCGCTTTGTGGCGCTGGTCGACAGCGAGATGTCCAATCCCGACCTCACCGTCGACACCATCGCGCAGCGCATGGGGCTTGGCCGCACGCAGTTTTACCGCAAAATCAAGGCGCTCACCAATTACTCGCCGGTGGAGCTGCTGCGCAATCTGCGCCTCGCCAAGGCCCGCACCCTGCTCACGGCCACCGACAAGTCTGTGGCAGAGATTGCATACGAGGTGGGATTTTCGTCGCCGGCATACTTCGGCAAGTGCTACAAAGACCGCTACCGGGAGACGCCCACCGACATACGCGAGCGCCTCAAGGGCTGAGCGCCCCACCCCGCCGGGCATAAATATAATCGTCGCCCGGCTTCGCTCGTTGCCTACTGCTGTACTCTCTACGACGAGGCGCGCACGGCTGCGAGACCTGCACGGTATGCGCTCGGGCTGAGCCCGGTCATGCGCTTGAACATGCGGGTGAAGTGTGCCGGGTACTCAAAGCCGAGGTCGTATGCTATACGGCTTATGTCGGCTGTGCCGGTGGCCAGGCGGTGTTTTGCCTCAGCCATCACGTGCAGGGCGATGATGTCTTTGGGTGAGGTACCGGTCTCCTTGCGCACCAGGTCGGAGAAATACCCAGCCGAGAGATTGGCCTTGGCGGCAAAATATGATACTGCCGGCAGCCCGCGGGCTTCACCGGGGCGGCTGAAGTACTCCTTGAGCTGGCGCTGGAAAGCGGTCACCACCTCGGAATTGGCCTTGTGCCGGGTGATAAACTGGCGGTCGTAGAATCGATGGAGATACTCGACGAGCAGCTGTATGGTGGCCGACAGGAGCGCGGCCGTGTGATGGTCGACCGGATGCTCCATCTCATGCCGTATCTGCTCCAGGCAGTGCATGAATTGCGCCCGCTCGGTCTCCGACAGATGCAGCGACTCCATCTCGGTGTAATCAAAAAAGGAGAATGTCTTGATTTTATCGGCCAGCGGGGTGCCGTATACCAGGTCGGGGTGAAACATCAGCCCGATCACGTCGGGCGCCACCTCGTCGCGCTCCATATCGACCTCCACTGTCTGCCCGGGCGAGAAGCTCACCACGGTGCCATCCTGATAATCGTAGCTGCGGCGCCCGTAGCGCACGGTACACCCGGCGCCGTTTTTCAGAAAGATGGCATATACGCCGTAATTTATCGTGACGTGGTTTACCGCGCGGGTGGCATCCTTGAGGTCGATCACCGTCACCAGCGGATGATGGGTATGCAGTCCGTACAGCTTGTTGTATGTATCGACAGAGTCGAGATTGATAGTCGGCCGTTCCATACCGCGAAGATAATGCTAAAATATCGAATTATCGGCATATGTATCCGTTTTTGGTAGGCATTGCCGTCATACGGGTAAGCGTCGGGGCGCCGGTTTGTCCTTATTTTGCGGTATGAAAATGTATCTGACTTGCCTGGCGCTTATCGCCGGCGCGTTTTCTCTAAAATCTCAGAATATGGATATCAACACTGATACTCGTATGGCCGCGGTCGATGCCCCGGCCATGACACAGGAGTGGGACAAGGTATTTCCCAAAAGCGACAAAGTGAATCATCGCAAGGTGACATTTGTCAACCGATACGGCATCACTCTGGTGGCCGACATGTACATCCCGCGGCAGACGGGCGGCGACAAGCTGCCTGCCCTGGCTGTAAGCGGGCCTTTCGGCGCGGTCAAGGAGCAGTCGAGCGGGCTGTATGCACAGCAACTCGCAGAGCGCGGATTTCTTACGATTGCCTTTGATCCGTCGTTTACGGGCGAGAGCGGCGGTATGCCCCGCCGCGTGGCTTCGCCCGACATCAATACCGAGGACTTCTCGGCCGCGGTGGATTTCCTCTCGGTACAGCCCGAGGTCGATGCCTCCCGCATAGGTATCCTGGGCATATGCGGCTGGGGCGGCATCGCCATACAGGCGGCAATCAACGACCCGCGCGTCAAGGCCACCGTAGCCTCGACCATGTACGACATGACCCGCGTGATGGCCCGCGGATACTTCGATGCCGACGACTCTGCGGCCGCCCGCAACCACATGCGCGCCGAGCTGGCCGCCCGCCGTACCGAGGACTTCCGCAATGGTGCATACAAGCGCGCCGGAGGTGTGGTCGACCCGCTCCCGGCCGACGCGCCTCAGTTTGTCAAAGATTATCACGACTATTACAAGACTCCGCGCGGATTCCATCCCCGCAGCGGCAACTCCACCGACGGATGGAACGAAACCTCGGCCCTGCCATTCATCAACTTCCGCTTTTACGACTATGCCGACGAGCTCGACCGCGCCGTGCTCATCGTACACGGCGACAAGGCCCACTCGTATTACTTCGGCAAGGATACGTTTGCGCTGCTGAAGGGCTACGACAAGCAGATGCTCACCGTAAAGGACGCCACCCACTGCGACCTTTACGACGACCTCGGGAAGATACCGTTTGACGAGATTGCAGCATTCTACCGTAAATACCTGAAATGACCACGGCGCGATTGCCGGGGGGGCAATCGCGCAATAGAAGACAGACCGCCGCGGCGACATCACGCCGGCGGCGGTCATTTTATACGGCAGTTGAGCGATTTCGCCGTTTTATGTGTATTTTTGTGCTCGCAATCACACAATTTCCAATACGATGATAAAAGGGCGCAAACCGAGGAAATACTTTTTCGCTTTTATATTGTTTATAATCATGTGCGGAGTATATGCCGGGATAATGTCTGTCGGCAACCGGTATCTCCGCACGCATGATTTGTTGAATCCGCTTGCCAAAGGCCTGATTACGTTCTTTTTATGCCTGGGGATGTATCTCATCTATCGCCGGTTTTCAAGATGGCTTGACAGCATCTCCAAGTCGGAATAATGAGCCTTTGCAGCATCTCGCTCACTTGTATGAAACAGACTGTAGACATAAAACGTGCTTATGAGCCGGCATCTCCCGACGACGGCTTCAGAATATATATCGACCGGCTGTGGCCGAGGGGACTGTCCCACGAGACGTTTCACTACGACCGGTGGGACAAGGATATTGCGCCGTCGACCGAGTTGCGCAGATGGTTCCATGCCAATCCTCAGACTGAATGGACGGATTTTGAGCAGCGATACAGACAGGAGTTGCTGTCAAATCCGGCCTTTGCCGATCTGAAAAAGACAATCAGCGACAAGCCGAAGGTCACCCTGCTCTATTCCTCACACGACGCGGCCCACAACAACGCCGTAGTCCTCCGCGACATGCTGGCATCACTGTAATCTTCGGCCGGCAAGCGATTCTACGTCACTTGTTATCCTCAAGCCATTGCAGACAAGGGCATGAGGGTTGCAAGTACTTTTCAGATTTTCCGTATCACTTTGCAAGGGTTGCCCACGGCAAGCGAGTTGGCCGGAATATCCTTTGTAACCACACTGCCGGCCCCTATCACACAATTGTCGCCAATGGTCACTCCCGGCACCACGACCACATTGCCGCCAATCCACACATTATTGCCGACACTGACAGGCTTGGCATATTCAAGGCCACGGTTGCGCTGCTCCACGTCAAACGGATGCCCCGCTGTATAGAAAGCGCAGTTGGGAGCGATGAAGACATTGTCGCCAAATGTGACCTTTGCCTCATCGAGTATGACGCAGTTGACATTCATATAGAAATTCTCGCCCAACTCTATGTTGTATCCGTAATCGCAGTGGAATGGTGATTCGATGATGAATTGCCCCTTTACTTTGCCCAATATCTTGCGGAACAATTCATATCGCTTCTCATCTGAGCTTGGCGACAACGCGTTGATTTCATGCAGCACGGCCTTGCAATGCTTGCGCTCGGCAATCAGCCCGGGGTCATAATTCGCATCATACAACCCGCCGGAGAGCATTTTTTCTTTCTCGCTTGTCATAATAATATACACTAAATATTACCTATGCAAAGGTAACCAACATCATTTAAGCACACAATAGTCAAAAGAGTGCGCAATTCTGCGGAGGCATGCAAAATCGCTCTACACCTCGATAGACACTACGGCCACTCACCACTTGGCAGTAGTCCCCGGGGCGAGACAGTGACGATTCCATTACTCTGCACCGTCAGACAGACTCGCCTTTCCGGGACCGGGCAGTTCCATTATGTAGTTTTTCAGGAATACACCATTTCTTTCTACAAGTTGTTCTTTCACAATTCTATATCCCCGTTTTTCAAAGAATGGCTTTGCGGTCAGTGATGCGTGGGTAATGATTGCCAGGTCTACATCTATCATTGATTCGAGTTTGTTGCATATCAGAGTTGCCACTCCTTGCCTCAGATAATCATGATGGACATATAGTCTGTCCAGATAGCCGGAATCATCAATGTCTCCGAATCCAATTATAGCATCGTTTTTGACAGCGACAAACGTATAATGTTCAGACAAGGTTTTATTCCACTTTTCCTTATCAATAAAATCAGGAGCCCAGGCATCCACCTGCTCTTGGGTATAATCCTTGATATTGACCTTGTGAACAGTATTTCGGAAAATGACAGTTATCATTTCCAAGTCTTTCCTCTCATACCTTCGTATTTCCATTGCGCATTAAAGTTTGAGATGGAGAATCGGGAACGGTCTGCCGTCACTATCACACCGGTCGCGCCCCACTACACGGAAACCACGCGCTTGATAAAATCCTAACGCACGCGGATTCTGTTCGTTTACATCGACTGAATCAGCACCCGATGACTTTGCAAATTCAAGGAGCTTCGAGCCCAATCCTTTACCAATACAGTTGGAGTCAACAAACAGCATCTCAATACTACGGCCGGACAATCCTATAAAGCCGGCAATTGTCTCTTCCTCAAAAATCACATATAGGCTTACAGCCTTAAAAAATTTAGATATTAGAGACTCCCTGATATCCATTATGTCTTTTTCAGTCAGAAACGGATGGGTCGCCCTTACCGAACGCTCCCAAATCTCTACGAGCGTCTGATAATCATTTACATCGCATGTGTCGATTCTTCTCATATACAATAATTAATGTCTGATTTTCTTGGCTTGGCCAAGCGGCCTGCGACGATTAGAGACTGCCAAGTCAACTCCATTGCGCTTGGATTTTCTTGGGCAACCGTCCTCTCACATACGAATATGCGCGGTCGATCAAATCCTTGGCGACAGCTTCCGTAATCGGGGCCTCATCAAGGTCAAACTGAATCATGTGGCGTTTGTGCCAGTGCCATGCTTGACAGACATAGGAATATTTGTCGATGGCCTCATCAAATTCATCCGGATTCCATTTCAACTGAACCACGTTGCCAAGCACAAGTGCCAGACAACAGAAAATCTTGCCCCCAATCCGAAATACGACGTATTCCGACCCGAAAGGCATGTCCTCTGTAACGTATGGTTTTGACATGCAATAATTACGTACTTGCTCTATATCCATAGACTTTCATGTAAATAGTTTCGGTGTAATCGGTCGCACGGCGGTCAGGTAATCGTCCGATTTCCTCTTCCGACAGGTGCAAAGCCTCGTGAGGTTCATATGAAAAGAATACGTAATTTCCGATGTCGCGCCCCGGTGCCGTACCTCGGATGAAATCGGGATGCACCATGACGCCCAATTGCCCTCTGCCGGCCGGAACGGCTCTCCGTACTCCTGAAAAACGACCGTCTGCCCCGGGCTGGTAAAGACCAGCGTACCGTCCATGCGGTTGAACTCCTGCGGTGTTTTGCAATATATGATTCCGTTTTTGTCATTCATTCTGCAAAAGTAATGTAAAATGCGGATTATCGCATCATTATCACGGATTCATATCATACAACCACCGATTTATTTATCCTGTATGTTTGGCATAACAGCCACACTTCTCGAAAAATAAATGAAAATCCGCATGAAACGAGTCTAACATCAAAAAACGGCGTCGCCGACGGCCGTATTGCTTTTTTCGGGAGCCATCGCGCTGCAAATTGTCGGCATAAATCACGCTGCTTGTCGTGGCCTGCGCCCTAATAGGCGTAGCAGGTAAAATAAGCAGACATCATGGACAACCTACCTACAACCACAATCGGACTATTTTTGATTGCGACGATGTTCTCTCCGGGAGCAACGGCAATCCGGCCGCAGACACAGGGATTTACCCGATACCAACGGTTCTGTCTATACTGCTGCAGGTGATATGCCTCATATTGACGAACCGCATTATAAATTCGGGAGTCGAGTTAAGCTTTCTCATACCGCTCAACGGGGCATTCTCACCGCTCGCGATGATTTTCGTCGGCGTTTTTCTCTACAAGGAAAAGGCGTCAGTCCGGAAAATCGCTGTCTTGCTGACGGCATGCGTACTGATCGGTTTTGCAAACTTTTTATAAACAAGAAAGTAAGCGAAAGGATTAGACACGAAAAAACCGCAGAACTAATTGATAGTCTGCGGTTTCTTTGCTTTGCAAAGCGTCAACGGACGATAAGTCTGATTTAGTCTACAGAGTGTCCGTAGTAGCAAGTGGAGCTGGAGGGGGTTGAACCCTCGTCCAAACGCGGAATCAATGGGCTTTCTACGTGCGTAGTCTTCGATTAGTTTTCGTGCGCCGGCAGGCCGAAGACGGCCAATCGATGCCTTATCCTGCTTTGAATTTCGGCCCGCAGCCGCAGGCTGCCGTGGGCCTATTCCCGATTTAGCTGCACCGCCTT
>OFFM01001800.1_pt1 | contig 10786 bp, 7 predicted proteins | sample 1521401 | NCBI WGS metagenome assembly OFFM01 (sample SAMEA3504118, study PRJEB24116) | mouse gut metagenome | biome: mouse gut; feature: mouse-associated habitat; material: faeces | place: Denmark | collected 2011
TCTGGCGCACGATAACCTCGAAGTGCTTGTCGTTGATCTTCACACCCTGCATGCGGTAGACGTCCTGCACCTCGTTGACGATGTACTCCTGCACAGCCGTCGGACCCATGATGTTGAGGATGTCGGAAGGTGTGACAGCACCGTCGGAGAGGGGTGTTCCGGCACGAACGAAGTCGTTGTCCTGCACGAGGATCTGCTTCGAGAGGGGCACGAGATACTTCTTGACGTCGCCTGTGCGGGGTGTGACGCTGATCTCGCGGTTGCCGCGCTTAACCTTTCCGAGGTTGACCACACCGTCGATTTCGGCAACGGTAGCGGGGTTGGAGGGGTTGCGCGCCTCGAAGAGCTCGGTGACACGGGGGAGACCACCGGTGATGTCGCCGGCATTGCCTGCGGCACGGGGGATCTTGACGAAGATCTCACCGGGCTTGAGCTCGGCGCCGTCGTCGACCATGAGGTGAGCTGCGACGGGGAGTGCGTAGGTCTTGATGATCTGACCGTTCGCATCAAGTATGTTAGCCTCGGGCACTTTGCCGCGGTCTTTCGACTCGATGATGACCTTCTCGCGGAGACCGGTCTGCTCGTCGGAGTCGACGCGGTATGTGATACCCTCGGTGAGGTTGACATATTCGAGCTTACCGCCGACCTCGCTGACAACAACGGAGTTGAAGGGGTCCCATTCGCAGATGACGTCGCCTTTCTTGACTGTGGCGCCATTGTCGAAGTAGAGTTTCGCTCCGTAGGGGATGTTGGCGTTGGTGAGCATCATCTTGGTCTTGGGATCGATGATGCGGAGCTCAGCCATACGTCCGATAACCACCTCTACGGGACGTCCGTTAGCATCGGTCTCGTCGGTCTTGACGGTGCGGAGTTCCTCGATCTCGAGGACACCGTCGTAGTTTGAGGTGATGGTGGATACGGCTGCGATGTTGCTTGCCACACCACCGACGTGGAAGGTACGGAGTGTAAGCTGTGTACCAGGCTCGCCGATCGACTGTGCGGCGATCACGCCGACAGCCTCACCTTTCTGCACGAGGCGGTTGTTGGAGAGGTTGCGTCCGTAGCACTTGGCGCAGACACCTTTCTTGGACTCGCAGGTGAGCACGGAACGGATCTCGACGGATTCGATGGGTGAAGCGTCGATGCGGTCGGCTGCGGCATCGTTGATCTCCTCGCCGGCAGCTACGATGACCTCACCGGTGAGCGGGTCGACGATATCATGCACGCTGACACGACCGAGGATGCGCTCGCCGAGCGATACGATAACCTCGTCGTTCTTCTTGATCTCGCGGCAGACGAGTCCGCGGAGTGTACCGCAGTCCTCCTCGTGGATGATGACATCGTGTGCGACGTCAACGAGACGACGTGTGAGGTAACCTGCGTCGGCGGTCTTAAGCGCGGTGTCGGCAAGACCCTTACGTGCACCGTGGGTTGAGATGAAGTACTCGAGCACTGACAGACCCTCCTTGAAGTTCGCAAGAATCGGGTTCTCGATGATCTGTCCGCCTTCGGCACCGCTCTTCTGCGGCTTAGCCATAAGACCACGCATGCCGGAGAGCTGACGGATCTGGTCGCGCGATCCACGGGCGCCGGAGTCAAGCATCATATATACAGGGTTGAATCCCTGCTGGTCGGCTGAGATCTGCTTCATGAGCGTGTCGGCGAGGCGGGCGTTGACATGCGTCCAGATATCGATGATCTGGTTGTAGCGCTCGGTGTTGGTGATGAAGCCCATCGAGTAGTTGTTCATCACTTCCTGCACCTGCTCGTAGCCTTCGCGTACGTATTCCTCTTTCTCCTTCGGGATGATGACGTCGCCGAGGTTGAATGACAGACCGCCCTTGAACGCCATGTAGTAACCGAGGTTCTTGATGTCGTCGAGGAACTGTGCCGAGCGGGGAATACCGCATTTCTTGATCACCTTGGAGATGATGGTGCGGAGCGACTTCTTCGAGAGGATCTCGTTGACGTAGCCGATCTCCTTGGGGACATACTGGTTGACAAGGACACGTCCGACCGATGTATTCTCCACGAGGTGACGGATGGGATTTCCGTCGGCATCGATATCGTCGACAACGATCGACACGGGAGCATGGAGCGTCACCTTGCCTTCGTTGTAAGCGATCTCAGCCTCCTCGGGACCGTAGAATTTGAGTCCTTCACCCTTGTCGCCCTTGCGGAGCTTGGTGATATAGTAAAGACCGAGCACCATGTCCTGCGAGGGGACGGTGATAGGCGCGCCGTTGGCGGGGTTGAGGATGTTGTGTGCACCGAGCATGAGCATCTGAGCCTCCAGGACAGCCTCGTTGCCGAGGGGGAGGTGGACAGCCATCTGGTCGCCGTCGAAGTCGGCGTTGAATGCCGTACATGCGAGCGGGTGGAGCTGGATAGCCTTGCCCTCGATCATCTTGGGCTGGAATGCCTGGATACCGAGACGGTGAAGTGTGGGGGCACGGTTGAGCAGCACGGGATGACCCTTCATGACATACTCGAGGATGTCCCAGACAACGGGCTCCTTGCGGTCGACGATCTTCTTAGCCGATTTTACGGTCTTGACGATGCCGCGCTCGATGAGTTTGCGGATAACGAAGGGTTTGTAGAGCTCGGCAGCCATGTTTTTGGGGATACCGCACTCGTGCATCTTGAGCTCAGGGCCTACGACGATAACCGAACGTGCGGAGTAGTCGACACGCTTACCGAGAAGGTTCTGACGGAAGCGTCCCTGCTTACCCTTGAGGCTGTCGGAGAGTGATTTGAGAGGACGGTTAGCCTCGGTCTTGACAGCCGACGACTTGCGTGAGTTGTCGAGGAGCGAATCCACAGCCTCCTGAAGCATGCGCTTCTCGTTGCGGAGAATCACTTCAGGCGCCTTGATCTCGATGAGGCGCTTGAGTCGGTTGTTGCGGATGATGACACGACGGTAGAGGTCGTTGAGGTCGGATGTTGCGAAACGTCCGCCGTCGAGGGGCACGAGAGGACGCAGTTCGGGCGGGATTACAGGCACAGCCTGGAGTATCATCCACTCGGGTTTGTTGCGTCCGCGCGATGAGCGGAATGACTCAACCACCTGCAGACGCTTCAGTGCCTCAGCCTTGCGCTGCTGCGATGTGTCGGTGTCAGCCTGGTGGCGGAGCTCGTATGAGAGGTCATCGAGGTTGATGCGGCGGAGAAGGTCGTAGATAGCCTCGGCGCCCATCTTGGCGATGAATTTGTCGGGGTTGGAGTCATCGAGCATCTGGTTCTCCTTGGGGAGACGGTCGAGAATGTCGAAGTACTGATCCTCGGTGAGGAGTGTGAGAGTGTCGATAGTGTCTTTCGACTCCTTGCTCTCGCGGTCGGAGATGTCGACCTTCTGGTCCTTCATGACGCCGGGCTGAACCACTACGTAGCGCTCGTAGTAGATCACGGAGTCGAGCTTCTTGGAGGGGAGACCGAGGAGATAGCCGATCTTGTTGGGGAGCGAGCGGAAGTACCAGATGTGTGCGACGGGCACGACGAGACGGATGTGTCCCATGCGCTCACGACGCACTTTCTTCTCAGTGACCTCTACGCCGCAGCGGTCGCAGACGGTGCCTTTGTAGCGGATGCGCTTGTACTTACCGCAGTGGCACTCATAGTCCTTGACCGGGCCGAAGATGCGCTCGCAAAAGAGTCCGTCGCGCTCGGGCTTGTATGTGCGGTAGTTGATGGTCTCGGGCTTGAGCACCTCACCGCTCGACTTCTCGAGGATCTCCTCGGGCGATGCGAGCCCGATGGTGATCTTCGTGAAGTTGGTCTTTATCTTGTTGTCTTTTCTGAAAGCCATATATAGGATATGAGAGAATCTACAATTAAAATTACTGCTCGAGGTTGATGCTCAGACCGAGACCGCGGAGCTCGTGGAGAAGCACGTTGAGGCTCTCGGGGATTCCGGGGGTTGGCATTGCATCGCCTTTGACGATAGCCTCGTAGGCTTTCGAGCGACCGTTGACATCGTCGGACTTGACGGTGAGGATCTCCTGCAATATGTGAGCCGCGCCGAATGCCTCGAGCGCCCACACCTCCATCTCACCGAAACGCTGACCACCGAACTGGGCTTTACCGCCGAGAGGCTGCTGGGTGATGAGGGAGTACGGACCGATGCTACGTGCGTGCATCTTATCCTCGACCATGTGACCGAGCTTAAGCATGTAGATGACACCTACAGTCGCGGGCTGGTCGAAGCGTTCGCCGGTGCCGCCGTCGTAGAGGTAGGTCTTACCGTAGCGGGGAAGTCCAGCCTTATCGGTCCATGCGTTGAGGTCGTCGAGCGACGCACCGTCGAAGATCGGTGTGGCGAATTTCTCGCCGAGCTCGCGACCTGCCCATCCGAGCACGGTCTCGAAGATCTGTCCGAGGTTCATTCGCGAAGGCACACCCAGAGGGTTGAGGACGATGTCGACCGGAGTACCGTCGGCGAGGAAGGGCATATCTTCCTGGCGAACGATGCGCGACACGATACCTTTGTTACCGTGGCGTCCTGCCATCTTGTCGCCGACGCTGATCTTACGCTTCTTGGCGATGTAGACCTTAGCCATCTGCATGATTCCTGAGGGGAGCTCGTCGCCTATGGAGAGGTCGAACTTCTTGCGGCGCAGCTCGGCGTCGATCTCCTTCGACTTGCGGAGGTAGTTGACGATCGTGGCGCGGATCATGTCGTCGGTGTGGGCGTTGCCAGTCCACTTGCTGAGGTTGATGGTATCGTAGTCGATATCCTTGAGCTTGCCTTCGGTGAAGTCGGCATCCTTGGCTATGATCTCTGATCCGAGGAAGTCCTTGACGCCCTGCGATGTCTTGCCCTTGACAAGAGTCATGAGCTTGCTGACGAGCAGGTTCTTGAGGTCGTTGAGACGCTCCTCATACTCTTCGTCGAGCTTAGCCTGCTGTGCGTTGGCGCTGTTGGAGCGTTTCTTCTTGGCGGCACGCGAGAAGAGGTTTCTGCCGATCACGACGCCCTTGAGCGAGGGGTTAGCCTTGAGCGATGCGTCCTTGACATCGCCGGCTTTCTCACCGAAGATGGCGCGGAGCAGTTTCTCCTCGGGAGTGGGATCGCTCTCACCCTTCGGGGTGATCTTACCGATCATTATGTCGCCGGGCACCACATGGGCACCGAGACGGATGATACCGTTCTCGTCGAGATCCTTGGTGGCGTCCTCGCTGACGTTGGGTATGTCGGATGTGAGCTCCTCGACGCCGCGCTTTGTCTCGCGGACCTCGAGAGTATACTCGTCGACATGCACGGAGGTGAGGATGTCCTCGCGGACAACGCGCTCGTTGAGCACGATAGCGTCCTCATAGTTATATCCTTTCCAGGGCATGAACGCCACCTTGAGGTTGCGTCCGAGGGCGAGCTCACCGGCTTCAGTGGAGTAGCCTTCGGTGAGAATCATACCCTTGCTGACACGCTGACCCTTCTCGCATATGGGGCGCAGGTCGATCGTTGTGCTCTGGTTGGTCTTGCGGAATTTGGGGAGGTGATACTCCTTGACTGCATCCTCGAAGGCTACAAACTCCTCGTCGGGGGTGCGGTCGTAGCGTATGCGGATGACAGTTGCGTCGACAAACTCGATGGTGCCGTCGCCCTCAGCCATGATCTGTGTGCGGGAGTCACTGATGAGCTGACCCTCGAGACCTGTGCCCACGATCGGGCTCTCCGAGCGGAGAAGGGGAACTGCCTGACGCATCATGTTCGATCCCATGAGCGCGCGGTTAGCGTCGTCGTGCTCAAGGAAGGGGATGAGCGATGCTGCGATCGATGCGATCTGTGTGGGCGACACGTCCATGAGCTGGATGTCGGCGGGGGGAACGACGGGGAAGTCGGCGTCGTGGCGTGCCTTGACACGGTCACGGATGAATGTTCCGTCGTCGTTGAGGGGAGCGTTGCCCTGTGCGATGAACTTGTCTTCCTCAGCCTCGGCGGTGAGGTAGACAACCTCGTCGTTGTTGAGGTTGACGCGTGAGTCCTTGACCTCGCGGTAGGGTGTCTCGATGAATCCGAGATCGTTGATCTTGGCATAGACGCAGAGCGAGGAGATAAGACCGATGTTCGGTCCCTCAGGAGTCTCGATCGGGCAGAGGCGTCCGTAGTGGGTGTAGTGTACGTCGCGGACCTCGAAGCCTGCGCGTTCACGTGAGAGACCGCCGGGGCCGAGTGCCGACATACGGCGCTTGTGTGTGAGCTCAGCCAGGGGGTTGGTCTGGTCCATGAACTGCGAGAGCGCGTTGGTGCCGAAGAAAGTGTTGATTACCGACGAGATTGTCTTGGCGTTGATGAGGTCGATGGGGGTGAAGACCTCGTTGTCGCGTACGTTCATGCGCTCACGGATTGTGCGCGACATGCGTGCGAGACCTACACCGAACTGGTTGTAGAGCTGCTCGCCGACGGTGCGGACGCGACGGTTGCTGAGGTGGTCGATATCGTCCACATCAGTCTTTGAGTTGGTGAGCTCGATGAGGTACTTGATGATGGCGATGATGTCCTCCTTGGTGAGAACGCGCACATCCATCGGTGTGTCGAGCCCGAGTTTCTTGTCGATACGGTAGCGTCCGACCTCGCCGAGGTCGTAGCGCTTCTCGGAGAAGAAGAGGTTGTTGATCACCTCGCGCGCGCTGGCATCGTCGGGAGCCTCTGAGCCGCGGAGCTGACGGTAGATGTACTGTATAGCCTCTTTCTCTGTATTTGTGGTGTCCTTCTTGAGTGTCTCGAGGATGATCTTAGCCTCGTTGGTGTTGATATCCTCGCTCTGAAGGAATATGGTGGGAACGTTGGCGTTGAGGATGAGATCGATGTCTTCCTCGGTGATTTCCTTGTCGCGGTCGACGAGCACTTCGCTGCGCTCCATCGAAACGACCTCGCCGACATCCTCGTCGTTGAAGTCCTCGACCCATGTGCGGACGATACGCGCTGCGAGCTTGCGTCCGACAGCCTTCTTGAGGTTGGTCTTGTTGACCTTGACCTCCTCGGCAAGTCCGAAGAGCTCGATGATATCCTTGTCCGACTCCAGACCGATTGCGCGGAGGAGTGTGGTCACGGGGAGTTTCTTCTTACGGTCGATGTAGGCGTACATCACGTTGTTGATGTCCGTTGCAAACTCTATCCATGATCCGCGGAAGGGGATGATACGTGCGGAGTAGAGTTTCGTACCGTTGGCGTGAATGCTCTGTCCGAAGAACACGCCGGGCGAACGGTGGAGCTGTGACACGACGACACGCTCGGCGCCGTTGATCACAAACGTGCCCTGTGCGGTCATGTACGGGATCGGTCCGAGGTAAACGTCCTGCACCACTGTTGCGAAATCCTCGTGGTCAGGGTCGGTGCAGTATAGCTTAAGTTTTGCTTTGAGGGGCACGCTGTAGGTCAAGCCGCGCTCCAGACACTCCTCGATTGTGTAGCGCGGAGGGTCGATATAATAGTCGAGAAACTCGAGCACGAAGTTGTTGCGGGTGTCGGCGATGGGGAAATTCTCGGCGAACACCTTGTAAAGCCCCTCGTTTTTTCTTTTTTCCGGCGGGGTGTCGAGCTGCAGGAAATCCTGGAAGGACTTGAGTTGCACCTCAAGAAAGTCGGGATAGGGAAGGGGATTCTTTACCGACGCGAAGTTTACACGGGGTTTATCGATAGAGACAGACATCAGTTATCTAACGTTAAAGGAACTCAAATAAAATATTAACACAAAAAGGTCAAGTATCTCCCCTATGGGGCGATACTTAACCTGTGGGCCTGATAATCAGGCGTTATTATTTAAGTTCGACTTCGGCTCCAGCTTCCTCGAGTTCTTTCTTGAGACCCTCGGCGTCAGCCTTGGGGAGACCTTCCTTGACTACAGCGGGAGCGCCGTCAACCATTTCCTTTGCTTCCTTCAGTCCGAGACCGGTCTGAGCCTTAACGACCTTAACGACGTTGAGCTTGTTTGCACCGGCTGACTTGAGGACTACGTCGAACGAAGTCTTCTCTTCAGCAGCGGGAGCGCCTGCTGCGGGACCGGCTGCGACAGCTACAGCGGCTGCTGCGGGCTCGATGCCGTACTCTTCCTTGAGGATCTGAGCAAGTTCGTTTACTTCCTTAACGGAGAGGTTAACAAGTTGTTCTGCAAAAGCTTTTAAATCTGCCATTGTTGTATGATTTTATTTGTTTTTGTTTTCTGTTTTGTTTATTCTTTGTTAGCAAGCGTCTCGAGGATGCCATGAAGCTTGGTGCCACCAGAAGTAAGTGCTGAAACAACATTCTTGGCGGGCGACTGGAGGAGTGCGATAACGTCGGCGATGAGCTCGTTCTTGCTCTTGATCGATGCGAGTGCGTCGAGCTGGTCGGCACCTACATATACAGTCTCCTCGACATAGGCTGCCTTCAGGGCGGGGAGGGTATCGCCTTTCTGCACGAAGTCCTTCAGGAGCTTGGCAGGAGCGTTGCCCACGTTGGTGCACATGATGGATGTGCTGCCCTTGAGGGTGGGATAGAGTTCGGAATAGTCGCCCTCGAGTGTCTCGAGTGCCTTGTGGAGCAGGGTGTTTTTCACCACCAGCAGCTTGACGTCGGCCTTGAAGCAGGCGCGGCGCAGGGCGCTGGTCTTCTCAGCATCGAGTCCGGCGGTCTCTACCAGGTAGAAGCCGTTGTACTCGCTGATGGTCTTGGCGATATTCTCTATTACAAGTGCTTTATCTTCCTTTTTCATGTTGTTGGCTGTTTAACTGGAGGGTTAGGCTTCCACGCTCTTGACGTCAACCTTGACGCCGGGGCTCATGGTGCTGGAAAGATAAATACTCTTGATATAGGTACCCTTGGCGGTGGCGGGCTTGAGCTTGATCAGGGTGTTGATAAACTCACGGGCGTTCTCGGCCATCTGGGCGGGGGTAAAGGATACCTTGCCGATGGAGGAGTGTACGATACCGTTTTTGTCGACCTTGAAGTCAATCTTACCTTTCTTGACTTCCTCGACAGCCTTGGCCACGTCCATGGTCACAGTGCCGCTCTTGGGGTTAGGCATCAGGCCGCGGGGACCGAGGATACGGCCCAGGGCACCGATCTTACCCATGATGGCAGGCTGGGTGATGATGACATCGATGTCGGTCCAGCCACCCTTGATTTTGTCGATATATTCGTCGAGACCTACGTAGTCGGCGCCGGCAGCCTTGGCGGCAGCCTCAGCGTCGGCGGTGCAGAGCACCAGTACACGCACGGTCTTGCCGGTGCCGTTGGGCAGGGTCACCACGCCGCGCACCATCTGGTTGGCCTTACGGGGGTCAACGCCCAGACGCACGTCGATATCAAACGAGGCGTCGAATTTGGTATAGGTAACTTCCTTTACCTTCTCGACAGCTTCGGCCAAGGTGTAACTTTTCCCGGCTTCAATCTTGGCAAGGGCTAACTTCTGGTTCTTAGTCAGTTTACTCATTTCAATTGAAGTTTATTAGTTATTTACCGGGGAAATCGCCTTTGACGGTGATACCCATGCTGCGGGCGGTACCGGCCACCATACGCATGGCAGACTCGACTGTAAAGCAGTTAAGGTCAGGCATCTTGTCGGTAGCAATGGCCTGCACCTGATCCCAAGTGATTTCGGCAACCTTAGTACGGTTGGGTTCCTTGGAGCCGCTCTTCACCTTGGAAACTTCCTTGAGCTGTACAGCCACCGGGGGAGTCTTTACGATGAAGTCGAAAGATTTGTCGGTGTAGTAAGTGATTACTACAGGCAGAATCTTACCGGCCTTATCCTGGGTGCGGGCATTGAATTGCTTGCAAAATTCCATGATGTTGATGCCCTTCGAACCGAGCGCGGGACCAACAGGAGGCGAGGGATTAGCAGCGCCGCCTTTAATCTGCAATTTGATTTGTCCAGCAATTTCTTTAGCCATTGTAAAACTAAATTAAAAATTAGTACAGGTGCGTAGATGTCTGTGTGCCTCGTAACCGGCTTTCATTCATTCACGCTCTACTTGCGAGTTGTCCAGCTCCAGAGGATTCGGACGACCGAATATCTTGACCATGATAGTGAGCTTCTTCTTCTCGCGGTCGACCTTCTCGATGGTGCCGGTAAAGCCTTTGAACGAGCCGTCGTTGACCATCACTGTCTCGCCGACGATGTAGTCGTTGACCTCGTTCTCGCCGGGCACGCCGAGGTCGTCGGCGGCGCCAAGCATACGCATTACCTCACTCTCGCGCAGGCGCTCGGGCTGGCTGCCCTTCTCGCGTCCGCGCAGGAAGTCGATCACGTTGGTGGTGTTGGTGAGAGTATGTATCACCTCGCCACGCAGATCAGCCTCGATAAAAACGTAACCGCTGTAGAGATTGCGCTCCTTGATTACCTTCTTACCGTTGCGCACCGCCATAACCTTCTCGGTGGGTATCAATACTTGAAACAGATAGTTGCCAAGGTCGGTATTCTTGATTTGTGCGTCGAGAATCTCTTTGACCTTGGCTTCCTTACCGGAAATGGCACGAAGCACGTACCAACCTCTTTTGCTTTCAGACATTGATTTTTCCACTGTACCGGAAGTTTAAGGGGGAGTTAGAAGCTGTATATAAAATGCATCAAGCGGTCTACCACCTGGTCCATGACGAAAATTATCAGGGCGATAATGACGGAAGCAATCATCACGAGTATCGCAGATTTGATTACCTGCATCCGGGTGGGCCAAGAAGTCTTGTAACGAAGCTCGTCGTAAGACTCCTCGATATTCGTAAGTAGTTTGAGTTTTTTCATTTCTTGATGTATTGCACGGGAAGAGAGGCTCGAACTCCCGACACCTGGTTTTGGAGACCAGTGCTCTA
>OFFM01001802.1_pt1 | contig 10777 bp, 8 predicted proteins | sample 1521401 | NCBI WGS metagenome assembly OFFM01 (sample SAMEA3504118, study PRJEB24116) | mouse gut metagenome | biome: mouse gut; feature: mouse-associated habitat; material: faeces | place: Denmark | collected 2011
TCGACAGCCTGCGGCCCGATACGCTCGTGATAAGCTGCGATGTGAGTCTGCGGCGCCGGCGCGACTATGAGGCAGTGAGCCGCGCCCGCGGCATCCCGGCCGTATGCCTCGACACGGCAGTATTCAGGATTGAGTGAAATAAAAAAGGCCCCGCCGCGATGGCAGGGCCGTGTGGAAATGAAGCGCAGACGGGGTGTTGACAAGCTATCAGCGATAGTCGGCGAAACGCTCCTGAAGTTTCTTGCGGGCAAAGAAGATACGGCTCTTGACGGTGCCCAGCGGCAGCTCCATCTTCTCGGCTATCTCGCTGTATTTGTAGCCGGCCACGTGCATCGAGAAGGGGATGCGGTACTCATCGGCAAAAGCGTCGATAGCCTCGGTGATTTCTGCGGCGTGGAAGGAGCCTTCGGGAGATTCGAGGCCACTGTCCTGCGAGAGGTTGAGGTGGTAGAGGCTGTCGGTGGTGTCGACCATGGTGGCCGCACGGGATGCGCGACGGTAGTTGTTGATGAAGATGTTGCGCATGATGGTGAAGACCCAGCCCTTGAAGTTGGTATTGTCGGTGTACTTGTCCTCATTGTCGAGAGCCTTCAGCGTGGTGTCCTGGAGCAGATCGTATGCATCGTCGCGGTTGTTGGTGAGCATGAAAGCGAAGTTGAGCATGTTGCTCTGCAGGTTCATCAGATTTTCTTGGAATTTAGCCGTCCGCATATTGTGTGATTTTATAGGGTTTGTTTTTGAGGTTTTCTGTCTGTTGACATTGCAAAATTGGGGCAAAACGGAGGTCTTGTCAAGCACAATATAGTTAATAAATGTTAACACAAGGTTTACGCCAATTTTCGCATTATAATACACTGTATTTAAATATTTTACATATAATATAAAATTGTTACATACTTGTTACATGTGCTGAAAATTCACCGCTTTGTGGCGCATTTGTAACAACTACGTCACACTTTAAACACCAAAATCGCCATATACTCTGAACAATTGCGTAAATTTGTGGGAAATCATACATACTTACCGCTCAATATGAAAAACAGACTCTTGATAATGACGGCCATACTGTCGGCTCTGCCGGCTTTGGCGGCCGACCGCGTGGCCTCGCCCGACGGCAAAATCAGCCTCGACTTCTCCCTGACAGCCGATGGCGCCCCGCAGTACACCGTAGACTATCGCGGCGAGGAGCTTGTCAAAGCCTCGGCGCTGGGGTTTGAGATGAAAGACGCCCGCGGATTTGACAGCGGCTTTACCGTCGAGAGCATCACCCGCGCATCGTCGGATACGATGTGGGCGCCCGTATGGGGCGAGAATGACTCCATACGCGACAATTACAATGCCATGACAGTGCAGCTGGTCAACCGCCGCTACGGCACCCACCTCAATGTGGAGTTTCGCGCCTACGACGACGGCATCGGACTGCGATACGTATTTCCCAAGCAGAAGAAAAAGCGTCTGACCGTGACCGACGAGCTCACCGAGTTTGCCATGCCCGGCGACATCACGGCATGGTGGATTCCCGGCGACTACGATACACAGGAGTACGAGTACATACGCTCGTCGCTGAGCGGGATACGCAGACATGCCGACGATGCCCACATGGGCAATGTATCGTCGTCGATGTTCTCGCCCACCGGCGTGCAGACATCGCTCATGCTCAAGGCCAACGACTCCACCTACCTCAATATCCACGAAGCGGCGCTGGTCGATTTCCCGGTGATGCACCTCAATCTCGACGACACCGACTTTGTATTCCGCTCGTGGCTCACACCCGGCCGCGATGGCGACAAGGCACATATCAAGCTGCCCTTCAGCACCCCCTGGCGCGTGATAATGATAGGCGACCGCGCCACCGATATCCTCGCCTCCAATCTGGTGCTCAACCTCAATGAGCCTACCAAGTATACCGATACCTCGTGGATAAAGCCCGTAAAGTATATCGGTGTATGGTGGGAGATGATCGCCGGCGGCAAGCAGTGGTCTTACACCGACGCCGAGAATTTCGACCTGGCCACATTTGACTATTCCAAGGCCAAGCCCCACGGCCGCCACAGCGCCAATACCGACAATGTGAAGCGATATATAGACTTCGCCGCAGCCAATGGCTTTGACCAGGTGCTGGTCGAGGGCTGGAACGTGGGCTGGGAAGACTGGCTCGGCAAGGAAAAAGACTACGTGTTTGACTTCGTGACCCCCTACCCCGACTTCGACCTCAAGGGCCTCAACGACTATGCCCGCTCAAAGGGCGTCAGGCTGATGATGCACCACGAGAGCTCCGGCTCGATACCCAACTACGAGCGCTGGATGGACCGCGCCTACGACCTCATGGACCGCTACGGATACAATGCCGTCAAGAGCGGCTACGTGGGCAATATCCTCCCCAAAGGCGAGAATCATTACTCGCAAAACTCGGTCAACCACTATCTGCGCGCCGTGCAGAAGGCCGCCGACCACCACATCATGGTCAACGCCCACGAGGCCGCACGCCCCACCGGCCTGAGCCGCACCTACCCCAACCTCATCGGCAACGAGAGCGCCATGGGTACCGAGTATCAGAATATGTCGCCCGGGCATGTGACCATCCTGCCCTTCACCCGTCTTAAGGGCGGCCCGATGGACTTCACCCCGGGCATATTTGAGGCCGACCTGAGCAAATACAATCCCGGCAACCACGAGCACAAGCGCGCCACCGTGGCCAATCAGCTCGCCCTGTACGTGACCATGTACTCGCCCCTGCAGATGGCCGCCGACCTGCCCGAGCACTACGAGGCCAAGGCAGATGCCTTTCAGTTTATAAAGGACGTGCCTGTCGACTGGAAGCGCAGCATATACCTCGACGCCGAGCCGGGCGAGTACCTCGTGGTGGCCCGCGAGGACAAGCACAGCGACGACTGGTATGTCGGCGGCGTGACCAACGCCGACGCGCGCAACTACGACCTGCGCCTCGACTTCCTCGAGCCCGGCGCCACATACCGCGCCCGCCTCTACATGGACGGCCCGACGGCCCACTACGACCGCAACCAGGACAAGTACATCATCACCGAGTTTGACGTGACCTCGGCCGACACCCTGCCCATCCACATGGCTCCCGGCGGCGGCTTTGCCCTCTCGCTCGACAAGCTCTGAGCCTCAGCATATCATAATCAACACAGCCCCCCGGATAAATTATCGGCTTATCCGGGGGGCTGTAGTATATCAAGGAAATATATTGACTATCTTTGTATCCGTAATGCAAATCCCGCTATGCCACGACACATCTACGACATATTTCCGTCAGCAGCAGTTCTTCTCCTGTTCAGCCATCCCTGCGCCGCGGCGCCGACCGACTCTGTGCGGCAGCTTGGCGAGGTGGTGGTCACGGGCACCAACTCGCGCGTATCCAAAGACCTGCTGCCCTACACCGTGTCAGTGATAGGCAGCGACAGGCTGCAATCCACGGGCAGCACTCAGATACTGTCGGCTATCTCCGGCATGGTGCCGAGCCTCTTTGTGTCGGAGCGCAGCATACTGGGCTTCGGCGTGAGCAACGGCGGGGCCGGACATATCAAGCGGCGCGGCGTGGGCGGCGACCGCGCATCGGCCGTGCTGATGATGGTCGACGGCCAGCCGCAGTTTGCAGGCATATACTCCCATCATATAGCTGACTTCTACGGCAAGGAACAGGTGGAGCGGGTCGAGGTGCTCCGCGGCCCGGGGTCGGTGCTGTACGGCTCCAACGCCATGGCCGGCGCCATAAACATCATCACCCGCAATCCTCGCGAGCCGGGAGTGCACGCCACTGTCACCACTCAGTATGGCTCTTACGGTACCTGGCTGTCGTCGGCGACCGGCACCGCAAAGACCGGGCGGCTGTCGGCGCTGGTGTCGGCTTCTTACGGCCGCACCGACGGCACCGTCGACAACTTTGATTTCCGCCAGGCCGACGGCTACGCCAAGGTAGGCTACGACATCAGCCGGCAGTGGAAAGCCACGGCCGACTACACTCTGATGCACTTCAAGGGCAACGACCCCATATATCCGCAGCTGACAGACCCGCAGTCGACCGACATCTACCGCCAGAGCATCACCCGCGGCGAGGCCTCGCTCAGCGCAGTCAACCGCTACCGGCATACCGACGGCCTAATACGCGCATACTACAGCTACGGCAGCCACTTTGTCGACGACCCGCGGCACTTCCACAGCACCGACGACCGCCTCGGGGTGATGGCTTATCAGAATTTCTCCCCGTGGCGCGGAGCCTCGGCCACGCTCGGATTTGATTTCGACACTTACTCGGGCGAGATACCCGTGTCGGGCGGCAACATCCATACCGAAGGCTCCATGACTACCATCAGCCGCCGGCGCATCACCGAGTACTCGCCATACCTCACCCTGTCGCAGAGCCTCGCCCGCGGCATCGTCAATCTCAACGGTGGCCTGCGCGTGGCCCTGAGCGATATGTTTGACACGCAATGGGTGCCGCAGGCAGGCTTTGCCATCAATCCGGGCCGGGGCTTCACGGTCAAGGGCACGGTGGCGGTGGGATATCGCAACCCTTCCTTCCGCGAGCTGTATCTGTACCGCATGGCCAATCCCGACCTGCAGCCCGAGCGGATGATAAACTGCGAGCTGTCGGCCGGCAGGCAATTCTCGCGCCTGCTCCGCGCCGACATCACCGTATACTACAGTCGCGGCAGCGACATGATACAGGTCGCCGACAACAAGAATGTCAATACCGGCCGCTTTATCAACAAGGGTATCGAAATCTCGGCATCATCGCATCCGACCGACAATCTGCGGCTCTACGCCTCGTACAGCTATCTGCACACTTCGCTCGACAATCTCACCGGGGCGCCCACCCATCAGTATTACCTCGGCGGCGAGCTGAGCCTTTGGGACCGACTGCGCATCGCGGCCGATCTCAAGGGCACCGGCGACCTCTACGTGGCCGACGATATCGACCGTCAGGACTACGCCCTGCTCAATTTCAAGCTCACCTACAGCATATGCCGTCACGCCGACATATTCACTCGGCTTGAAAACATCACCGACGCCCGCTATACCATCAACCGCGGCTACACCATGCCGGGCTTCACCGCGATGGGCGGCGTGACACTGCGCCTGTGACAAGAGCCGTCGCGGCTACTTCTCTATCGAGAAGCCGAGATCGTCGATGACCTCGCGCACGGCTGCTGCATCAGGATGGCCCTGTATCGAGGTCTTGCCCGAGGCAAGGTCGACTGATACCGATTCCACGCCGGGGAGTTTTGAGAGGTTTTTCTCGACCATCGCCTTGCAATGGCCGCAGGTCATACCTTTGACGACAATCACGGTCTGATTATTTTCCATTTCTTCTGTCTTTTTAGGTAGATATTTTTGGATAAACGCATTTACGAGCAGTATCAGCAGCACCGCCGAGCATATGGCCGCAAACAGCCCCACATGCAGATGGCAATGCGACTCGCCCTCCACCAGCGGCATCGTAAACCAGCTGCGCGGCATCAGATAGTCGATACACAGCCCGATGGCTATCGCTCCGGCCACGATGGTGCCCAGATATACGCCGGCAGCCTTCTTGCCCAGCGACTTGCCGACGATGATGATTGAGGCGAAATTGGCCGCCGGGCCTGCCATCAGCAGCACAAAGGCGGCTCCGGGGCTGAGTCCCTTGAGCATGAGCGACAGAGCGATGGGGATGGAGCCGGTGGAGCACACATACATCGGCACGGCCACTATCACCACCGCTATCATCGACAGCAACGGATAGCGGGCAAAGAAAGTGAAAAAGCCGTCGGGCACAAAGACAGTGATGGCGGCCGCAATCACAAGGCCGATTATCAGCCACTTGCCGATATTCTGTATCATCTCTACAAAGCCGTACCGCAGCGCGTCGCGGATTTTACCGCCGAATGTGTCGGATGCCGGGGCATCGATGGTATCGACCTCGGCGTCGGCGGCGCAGGCGCCGAGGGTCTTGTCCTCGCGGTTGACCAGCATACCGCCGGCAAAGGCGGTGAGCAGGGCGGCCACGGGGCGTATCACGGCAAAGGCCGGTCCCAGCAGCGAGTATGTGGCCGCGATGGAGTCGACACCGGTCTGCGGCGTGGCGATGAGAAACGACGTCGCCGCGCCTCGCGACGCACCGTTGCGGCGCAGCGACACGGCCGTGGGCAGTACGCCGCATGAGCACAGCGGCAGCGGCACGCCTATCAGCGCGGCCTTGATCACCGCCCAGGCGCCCGGGCGCGAGAGATGATTGCGGTAAAACCGCCCCGGCACGAATGCATACAGCACCCCTGCCACCAGGAAGCCGAGCAGCAGATAAGGCGCCATCTCGGCCAGCATGTTTATAAGCGCATATATAAATTTCATGCTGCAAAGGTACGGATTGGAGGGCAGATATGTGTTACACCATTCTCAAAGATTGTTGCACGATTGTGCAGGACGTCGCCCCGCCCCTCACACCTCGTCGATGCCCAGGCGCGCGCCGGCGTCGCGAAACTCCGATATGGTCACGCCCTGCGACTTCTTGAAGGCCCGCGACAGATGGGCCACGCTCGAGAAGCCCACCCTGTCGGCAATCTCGGCCAGGGTGAGCTCGCGGTCGTAGAGCAACTCCTTGACATACTCGATGCGCTGCGACATGAGGTAGCTCTGGATGGTACGGCTCTCCAGCGACGAAAACAGGCGGCTGGCATAGCGGAAGTCAAGTCCGACGGCATCGGCCAGATATGCCGAGAGCTTGACGCCCCCGGCTATATCGTGGCGCGCATAGCACCGCACGGCGGCCTTGATTTTCTCCAGCACCACCAGTTCGTGGGACTGCAGCGGCTCAAATCCCACCGCCCGCAGCCGCTCGGAGAGCTGCCCCAGGGTATGGGCATCCGGCCGGGCGGCAAACGTCACCGCGCCCAGCGCGACCCTCGCGCCGGCGATGCCCAGGTCGCGGCAGATATCCTCGACCGTCATCACACAGCGGCGGCATACCATATTTTTTATATGCAGTGTCTCGGCAGACATCGGCTCACGGGCAGGGTCAGAGCGAGCGGCCGTCGTGAAACGCACGTCCCACGCGGTCGCCAAGAGCGATGTATCCGTGATGCACGGGGTCGTAGGTGATGAGGCGCATACGCTCCACATCGGGCTCACCGTCTGCGGCCAGGTATTTCTCGTCGCACAGTATGTCGAGTATCTCGGCGATGATATAGAAGCCGGTCTCCGACTCATACAGTTTCTCCTTGATGCGGCACTCGAGTGTCATCGGGAAGCAGCTGTATACGGGCGCGTCGACACTGCGGCCGCGCGTGGCCACCCACCCTGTCCTGGCCATCTTGTCGGGATGCGTGCGGCCGCTCACCAGCCCCACATAGTCGGCGGCCACCATGGTATCGGCTGTGGCAAAGGCCACGGTAAAGTCGGGGCATCGGTTGAGATTGTCGGTGGTGGCATGGGAGCCCATCGATATCATGATTTCTTTGCTGTCCCACTGGCCGGCCCAGGCGGCGTTCATGGCATTGGGAGTACCGTCGGCATTGTATGTGCCGATTATCAGCACCGGCTGCGGCAGCATCCAGGCTTTTGGCGTAAAACTTTTCATACTCATTGTTTATATATATTGGCTGATTACGTCGGCGTCGGTGATGGGGCGCACCACTTTGCATGGCGCCCCCACAGCCAGCACACCGGCGGGTATATCCTTGACCACGACACTGCCGGCGCCTATCACGCTGCCGGCGCCGATACTCACTCCGGGGAGCACAGTCACACCCGCGGCAATCCATACGTTGTCGCCGATGGTGATGGGGCGGCCGGTCATGACTCCGGCATTGCGCTGGGCGGCATCGAGGGCGTGGGTGATGGTGATGAGCGAGCAATTGGGGCCTATCATCACATTGTCGCCGATGGTCACCCGGGCCTCGTCGAGGATGGCGAGATTGAAATTGCCCATAAAATTGGCGCCGATATGTATGTTGAACCCGAAATCGCATCTGAAAGGACTGTGTATCACCGCCCCGGGACCGCACTCGCCCAGCAGCGAGCGCAGCAGTGCATCGCGGTCGGCGGCAGCGTCGGGCGGCAGCGAATTGTATCGATGACATGCGGCTGTACACCGCCCCAGCAGCTCTGATATCTCGGGCGAGTCTTTTGCACCGGCGCGCACCCACTCGCCGCGGCCGAGCGCTTCAAGAGTCTTGTCTATATCCATCATATTGCAAAGATAATAATTCCCGGCGATATCAGCCATACAAAGATACCGCCTGAAAAGTTTGCGGCGAGTGGGTATTTTTACTACATTTGCCGTGTCTAAAACAATTACCAACTTTATCACCGACATGAACAAGAAATTCATATGCACCGTGTGCGGCTACGTACACGAGGGCAGCGAGGCTCCCGAAAAGTGCCCCCAGTGCGGCGCTCCCGCATCGAAGTTTAAAGAGCTCGACGAGACCGCTCTGCTCCAGTTTGTCACCGAGCACGAGGTGGGCGTGGCCAAGGGCTGCGACCAGCAGATGATCGACGACCTCACCGCTCACTTCAACGGCGAGTGCACCGAGGTGGGCATGTACCTGGCCATGTCGCGCCAGGCCGACCGCGAGGGCTATCCCGAAATCGCCGAGGCTTTCAAGCGCTACGCTATCGAGGAGGCCGAGCACGCATCGAAGTTTGCCGAGCTGCTGGGCGAGATGGTCTGGGACACCAAGACCAACCTGTACAAGCGCATGATGGCCGAGGCCGGTGCCAACGCCGACAAGATGCGTATCGCCAAGCGTGCCAAGGAGCTCAACCTCGACGCCATACACGACACCGTGCATGAGATGGCCAAGGATGAGGCCCGCCACGGCCAGGGCTTCGCCGGCCTGTATGCCCGCTACTTCGGCGGCAAGTAATACACGGCGCCACGCCATATACCGCAGCGTCCGGCTTTCTCCGCGGAGAGGGCCGGACGCTCTATCTTCAGTCGCCCGATTCCTTCAGTCGCCCGATTCCTCGATGATGAGGAGGGCGTCGCCGGGCTGCAGACGGCGACGGCCGTTGGGCACTATATAGCGGCCGTCGCGGCGTATCATCATCACCAGCGAGCCTTCGGGCAGGCTCATGTCGCGCAGGGTGTTGCCGCGGGCAAGGTCGTCGTCGGTCAGCACCACGGTACGCAGCGATGTGGGATGCTCGTCGGCCAGGTCGACTCCAAAGGCGTCCTCGCCCGGGCCCGACTGCTCCATCAGCCCCAGCCGACGGCCGGCGGCAATCACCGTGGTGCCCTGCACCAGCAGCGAGAGTATGGTCACGAAAAAGACGATATTGAATATCTGCGATGCGCCCTGCACATCGGCCACCACGGGATAGGTGGCAAAGATGATGGGCACAGCTCCGCGCAGACCCACCCACGACACATACATGCGCGCCCGCGGAGTGATGCGTCTGAAGGGCGCAAGGCACAGCATCACGCTCAGCGGACGCCCCACCAGTATCATAAACACACCTATGATGAGGCCCACCACGGCCACCGACAGCATCTCGCGGGGGTTGACCAGCAGCCCGAGCATGATAAACACCACTATCTGCGCCAGCCATGTCAGGCTGTCCATGAAGCGGCCGACGCTCTTCTTGAAAGGCACGCGTGAGTTGCCGAATACTATGCCGCATATGTACACGGCCAGATAGCCGTTGCCGCCGAGCTTGTCGGTGAGCGTGAAGGTGAGGAAGACGGTGGCCGTGGCAAGGATGGATATCATGGCGGTCGACTGCGCGCCGTCGTCGGCCGCTGCGCCGGAGCTGCCTATGCGCCGGTAAGTGCGGGCGAGCCACACGCCCAGCATACCGCAGCCGACGCCAAGCGCCGTGCCTATGCCAAACTGCATGAGCAGCTGCAGGGCTATGTCGCCTGCCGACAGGCCGCCCCCCATCGTGGCCGCTTCTATCAGTATGATGGTGAGCATGTATGCCATGGGGTCGTTGGAGCCGCTCTCCAGCTCGAGCATCGGCCGCAGATTTTGCTTCAGGCTCACGTTGTGGGAGCCGAGCAGACCGAATACCGACGCCGAGTCGGTCGACGACATCGTGGCCGCGAGCAGCAGCGACGGTATCAGCGCAAAGTGTATGTTGGTCCAGCTCATCCCCGACAGCCAGAAGATAAACAGGCCTGTGAGGGCGGCCGTGAGCACCACTCCGAGGGTCGACAGCACCAGCCCCGGCGTCACCACCGGGCGCACGGCCTTGATGGCTGTGGCCGTGCCGCCTGTAAAGAGAATGATACACAGCGCCACCATGCCCACATATTGGGCGGTGTGCATGTCGTCAAACCGCAGCCCCAGCCCGTCGATGCCAAATCCCATGCCCACGAGCAGGAAGATGAGCAGCAGGGGCAGGCCGGTGCGATAGCTCGACTTTCCGATGAGTACTCCGGCTATGAGCAGCACGGAGCTGACCAACAGTATGTTTTCGCCACTTATTTGCATAAGATATATTGTTTTCGATACAAAGGTAGCACGAAGTGTCTGCACGACAGAATTTTTTGTAAACTTTTTTTGAGATATGCTTGGTAAACTAAAAAATTAGTTGTACGTTTGCGCATCCAACTAATTTATTAGTTAAGCAAGACTATGCGAAAGAAAGATACCACACCCCGGCTTACCGACCGCGAGAGCGAGATCATGGACATGCTGTGGGAGCACGGGCCGATGTATGTGCGCGAGATGGTCGAGAGATACCCCGAGCCGCGTCCGCATTTCAATACTGTGTCGACCACCGTGCGCATCCTCGAGGACAAGGGCTACGCCGGCCACGAGGCCATCGGCGG
>OFFM01001815.1_pt1 | contig 10692 bp, 10 predicted proteins | sample 1521401 | NCBI WGS metagenome assembly OFFM01 (sample SAMEA3504118, study PRJEB24116) | mouse gut metagenome | biome: mouse gut; feature: mouse-associated habitat; material: faeces | place: Denmark | collected 2011
AAAAAAGGCATCTGAAAGCCTTGTGTTTATTGGCTTAAAGATTCCGAGAGATTATGTGAGTTTGAAAAGGAGGAGAATCCTTTTCTCGGGTGCAGAGCGATCCGTCTTTGCCTGAATATGCCGGAGATGTTCAAAACACAGCTCAGAGCTCTGTTACGGGCAAGTGTGTACGGAAATATCCGGATCATGTATCCCATGCTGATTTCCATAGAAGAACTGGAGCGGGCGAACGCGCTTTTAGCGGAATGTAAAGAGGAGCTGCGCCAGCAGGGAATTGCATATAGGGATAGTGTGGAAGTGGGAATGATGATTGAGACTCCTTCTTCCGTTGTGATGGCAAATGAGTTTGCACAGAGGGTAGATTTTTTCAGCATCGGAACAAACGATCTGACACAGTATCTTCTGGTGGTGGACAGAGGAAATAAAAATATTTCCGGATTGTATGATTCTTTCCATCCGACAGTTCTGCGGGCGATCAGTTATGTGATAAACTGTGCCCATGTTCATGGGATCAAAGTGGGTATGTGCGGCGAGTTTGCCAGCGATGAGAAGGCGTCCCTGATTCTTCTGGGGATGGGGTTAGATGAGTTCAGCATGTCGGCCGGTTCCATTAAGGATGTAAAGTATCGTCTCCGCAATGCAAGTTATGAGGAGGCGAAAGAACTTGCCGCACAAGCGGTAAAAAAAGCAACTGCGGAAGAAGTGAAAGCACTTCTTTGAAGGCGCCGGTAACGGTGCATGATAAAAGCAGAAATAAACAAAGAGAGAGGAGAAATTTATTATGGCAAAACTGTTTGACATTATGGGAAAATTCCCGTTTACGCCAGACGACAAGAAACCGATGTTGATAAGGAAGCAGGATTACTCTACGGCGCTGTATCCGCCTGATAATGCGCTTACATCGGACAACACCTTCACCATGATCACTACGGATACTTTTATGTTAGGTATTTATGAGCTGGGGCCGGGTGGTGTATTTGCGCCGCTTGATATTCATCCGGGAGATGAATCCTATTATATTTTAAATGGCTCTGTGCTGCAGAGAAGCGGTAACGGACAGTTTGCATATCTGGAGACAGGCGAGGGGCTTTTTATGCCGGAAGGCGCATGGCACTGCTGCCATAACTTTTCAGATAAGAAGGCAAGGATCCTGTACTTTATTACGCCGAAAGCATGGAGTGAGTCTATTCCGCCTGCAGTGATTCCTACGGAGGAAGAGACAAAATTCTACAAAGGACCCAATAATGCAAATCTTCCGGATATGAGAAGCGCCATTAAGGATATTTCCAGACAGGGATGTACGGATGACATCGGACACTGGCCGGTAGATGCGGCGGAGGCAAGACAGACAGGCGCTGTATATGCAGTGCGTGATTTTGAAAAGCTGAACAATGTACACGGAACGACCCATCCGATGCTTATAAGATTTATCACAAGTAATGATTATGGTCATTTTGGAGAGATGATACTGCCGGCAGGCGGATATGGTCCAAGATGCCCTGATCCTGACTCCCATGCAGGAGACGGTGCCCTGTACTGTGTGGAAGGGCCGGTTACTGTGAATCTGGTAGATCTTCAGGAGAGCTTTGTTCTGGAACCGGAAGACACGTTCTTCCTTCCTGCGGGAACGAAATATCAGCTTGTAAATTTTGAAGCAAAACCGATCAAAGTTGTATTTGCAGTTACTGCGTTATAAAGGAAAAGGCGATAAAGCTATAGTTTTGAAAAAAGGGAAACGGGAGAGTGCTGACGTCTCTCCCGTTTTACATCATATAGGAATATTCTTAAAATTTCCGGTAAAACAAAATCGATCAGTCAGGCTGACAGTTTCTTTTTATACCAGTGTTCCGTAAGCTGCAATCCAAGATAGAGCAGCATGGCGATCACACATAGAATGACGATGGAAGTGATCACCATGGACATTTTAAAAGTCTGGCTGCCGTAGATGATCAGATAACCGAGCCCTCTTCTGGCCGCAAGGAATTCTCCGATGATAACGCCCACAAGAGATAAGCCGATATTGACTTTCATGGTGCTCAGAATCAGCAGGATATTGGAGGGCAGTACCACTTTTTGGAAGATCTGCCTTCTGTTGCCGCCAAGAGTGGTGATCAGCATACATTTTTCCGGTTCCGTCAGAGAAAAACCGGTGTAGAGGCTGATGATCGCACCGAAGATGGCGACGGAAATGCCTGCCACGATAATTGTTTTGATACCCGTGCCCAGCCATACAATAAAAAGCGGCGCCAGGGCGGACTTCGGCAGGGAGTTTAACACCACCAGATAGGGTTCTAAAACAGCGGAGGCTTTTTCAGAGTACCAGAGCAGGGTAGCCAACGCCATACTGATGCCGAAAACCAGTAAAAAGCTTAAGAGCGTTTCAAACAGTGTCACGCCGATATGGGTCGAGAGACTGTTTTCCCGATACAGTGTGGCAAAACTCTTACATACTCTGGAAGGGCTGGAAAAGAAGAACGGATCAATCATTCCGGTGTTAGCGGACACTTCCCAGACCAGAAGAAATACCACCACAATACAGAGTCTGGTGAAAGAGATCATTCGGTGATAACGTTTATGTTTTTTGATATATTGTTCCTGCGGTGTCATCCTGCAATTCCTCCCATAATAAGTTAAAATATGATTTGAATTCCGGTGCGTTCCGCGCCGCCAGCATACTGTCATCAGGCAGCGTCAGGCGGATCGGGATCTGTATTTTTATTGTGGCGGGGCGGCTTGAGAGGACGATCACTCTGTCGGCAATGGAGATGGCTTCCGACAGATCGTGAGTGATCAGAAGCGCCGTCTTTTTTTCCGCCCGGATAATGCGGCTGATGTCGGCTGATACCTGTAGCCTGGTCTGGTAGTCCAGAGCACTGAAAGGTTCATCTAAAAGGAGCAGTTCCGGCTCCAGAGCGAGAGTCCTGATCAGTGCCGCCCGCTGTTTCATGCCGCCGGAGAGTTCGCCTGGACGTTTGTCACGGAAATCCCAGAGCCCATAGTCTTTCAGGTAGGCCTCTACTTTGGCGAGTTTTTCCGGTGTGGCAAGATGGTTAATCTCCAGTCCGAGAATCACGTTTTTATAGATAGTTCTCCACTCAAACAGATGATCGCGCTGCAGCATGTAGCCGATCTTCGGGTTTTCATCCGCTGTGAGCATGGGGAAAAGTATTTTGCCTGACTCCGGTGTGAGTAATCCGGCAATCAGAGATAACAAAGTGGACTTGCCGCAGCCGCTGGGACCTACGATGGCGATGAATTCCCCTTTTTTTACAGAGAAAGATATATCGGTAAGCGCACAGGTCTCACCGTGCATACCGTGATAAGCATAGGATAAATGGTCCAGGGAAAGATACGAGGTTTCCACAAAAAGCGCTCCTTTCTTTCAAAATGATATATAATATTCTATGTGAGATGTCAAAAAAGGTGCGCGCAGCGGATAGGGGAAGAACAATAAAACGGAGGGAGGTCAAATTAGCAGGATAGGGTATGGAAAAGACAGAGGCTGAGAACTTCTCCGGAAGATTTCAGCCAGATTATGATCATTAACGTACGATTTAACAACTTTGATACAATTCGGCCTTATATTGTATTTGAGATAAAATCGGCAGAATGCCTGTAAACGGTCGATATGCCGAAAAAGTACAATGAGGTGAGGAGAATGCAGGCACAGGAAAGAAGGGCGGTGCAGAGAAAACAGGATCTTGATGTGATCAGTGTGAGGAGAAATCCTTATCTGGTGGACTTTGAGGAAGAAAGGCGGCTGCGGCGGGCAGCAAATGAAAGTTTCCGCAGGCCGTCTGGACAGGCGGCTGCTGGGAACCGAAGAACAGGGGGAGATGTAAGCGGAAGAAGCCGCCGCCGGTCAGTGGAGGTGCCAGACGTAAGGAGCCGGAAAGCGGCAGAAGCAGGAGACAGAAAAGAACGCAGAACGTTGGAATCGACGGATCAGAGAAACCGGAGAGTGGCGGAAGTGGCGAACAGAGAAGATCACCGTTTCGTCAGGGAGAGGGACAAAAGAAGCTATGAATCATTAGATTTGATCGATATAGGGCATGGACGGAGACGGGCAGGAAAGAGCGTAAATCGTCCGGTTCGTCCTGCACAGAAATCCACGGGACGGCAGGTTCGTACTGCGCAGGGAGACAGAAAACAAAATCCTGCGGCAGCAGGGAAACTGGCGAAAAGACGCCGCAGAAAGCAGAGGATCCGCAGGAAACTCATGGCGGCGGCATGGGTGTTGTGTATCTTTCTGATGGGATGGCTGTTTCTGCTGAAAAAAGGAAATGCTTCCGAACTGGAACAGAGCGGCGCCGGACAGCTTATTGCGGATATACAGGAGGGAGAACAGAGTGTTTCTTCTACTATCATCCAGGGAATTTCATCGGATCAGTATGCGAAACATCCTGCATGGACGGAGGATTTTCTGCCGATGAATGTGTATTCCAGACCGGGAGAGACTCTGCCTGCGGTGAAGGATATTTTTGTCCACTATACGGCTAATCCAGGGACCAGTGCGGCGCAGAACCACAGTTATTTTGAGCAGCAGAAGGACATGCATGAGGCCAGTGTCAGCGCCCACTTTATCATAGGATATGAAGGGGAGATTATCCAGTGCGTTCCTCTGGATGAGATCGCTTACGCGGTGCAGACAAGGAACTATGATTCCATTTCTATAGAGTGCTGCTATGTATCGGAGGACGGTTCCTTTACGAAAGCCACTTACGATTCGTTGATTTCCCTGCTGGCATGGCTGACGGACACATATGGTCTGGATACAGATCATATTTTGCGCCACTACGACTGCGGCGGGAAGAAATGTCCCCTCTATTATACGGAACATGAGGACGCCTGGGTGCAGCTTAAGGCGGATGTGGCGGCCAGGCAGGAATAATAAATATTCCGGGAAGTAAAATGCGTTTCCTGTCATGAGGTTGCGGCGCAAAGAACGCGCCCTTTATGAGAGGCTGCTTTGCAGATTCTCATGAGCTTATTCCGGTAACGGAGTATCCGGCTCAGTCATCCGGGAATCGCCGGCCTTTGGGAAATACTTTCTGCAGGTAAACAGAAACAGTAAAAGGGCAAGGGCGGTGGACAGATAATCCGTGATGGGCTGTGCCGCCGCGAGCATGGCGCATCAGCGAGAATTTTAAGATGGCCATGTAGCGCTTTCTGTTTCCGGCGCCGAAGCAATAGCCCAGAACCGGCGGATACCGGTGCCCAGCCCGATTAAGAGCATTACCACGATCATATTGACCTTCATCGTCACACCAAGCCCCGCTACCGCCATATCGCCGTATACTCCTTACAATCGGTAAGGAATGATCCCTCTTACTGTTCAAGATGAATTTATAAGTTTTTAAATGCGTCGGATTCCAGATTCCGATAGATCTGCCGGAGCATTTTTTCCAGTTGCAGTCTGTCATCTTCAGACAGGCCGGCAAACATGACTTCGTCCAGCAGGGGATCTTTCAGCTTTATCTCTTGATCCAGCCGTCCGCAGAGTTCTGCGCCGATTTTCGTCCGCAGGATGAGTTCGGAGCGGGTGCCCTGCGCAGCGTTTCTGCGGATCATATCCTTTTTTTCCAGAAGCTTTAACACAATGCTACATAAATATAACTGATTCAAAAATTTGTCAGGGGTACGGGATAATTGAAGAAATAATTGTCAGATAAGCGATTATGTGGTAAGATTATGCGGAACTGATAACCGTGAAGGAACGGATGAGAACAGATGCAGACAGAGCTTTCCATATACTCAAATTGCAGGAAGGGGCTCTGATATAAAGGATTGGTGTGAAAAATATGGCGCAGTTATGGGGCGGAAGATTTACAAAGGAAACAGATAAACTGGTGTATGCGTTCAACGCGTCCATTGGTTTTGATAAAAGACTTTTCAGGCAGGATATCGAGGGCAGCCTGGCCCATGTAAAGATGCTTGGGAAGCAGGGCATTCTCACAAAAGAGGAAACAGATAAGATCACGGATGGTCTTGTTTCCATCAGGAAAGATGTGGAAAGTGGGGTTCTTGCAATAGATGAGAGCTATGAGGATATCCACAGCTTTGTGGAAGCAGTGCTGACGGAGCGGATCGGAGAGGCCGGCAAAAAACTTCATACCGGGCGCAGCAGAAACGATCAGGTGGCTCTTGACATGCGGCTCTATACGAGGATCCAGGTAGAGACGGTGGAGGAGCTGTTAAAGGAGCTGTTAACAGTGCTTCTCAGGATCATGGAGGAAAATCTGGACACTTATATGCCCGGGTTTACCCATTTGCAGAAAGCTCAGCCGCTGACGCTTTCCCATCATCTCGGCGCATATTTTGAAATGTTTCAGAGGGACAGGCTGCGGATGAGGGATATCCGTGCGCGCATGAATTTCTGTCCTCTGGGGGCGGGGGCTCTGGCCGGGACGACGTTTCCGTTAGACAGGGAGTATACGGCAGAACTTCTCGGATTTGACGGGCCCACCCTGAACAGCATGGATTCCGTGTCGGACCGGGATTATCTGCTGGAATTTTTGTCCGCTCTGAGTATCGTGATGATGCATTTATCCAGGTTTTCGGAGGAGATCATAATCTGGAACAGTGATGAGTATAAATTTATTGAGATAGACGATGCATACTCCACCGGCTCTTCGATCATGCCTCAGAAAAAAAATCCGGATATTGCGGAACTGGTGCGGGGAAAGGCCGGAAGAGTCTACGGGGATCTGATGGCGCTTTTCACTGTGATGAAAGGGCTGCCTCTTGCGTATAATAAGGATATGCAGGAGGACAAGGAGGCGGCTTTTGACGCCTTTGACACGGTGAAGAACTGTATTGTGCTGTTTACCGGAATGCTTGACACCATAAAGTTCCGGAAAGACCGGATGGCAGAGAGCGCCATGAGAGGTTTTACCAACGCCACGGACGCGGCGGACTATCTGGTGGGAAAGGGCGTGCCTTTCAGGGAGGCGCATGGTATTGTAGGGAGGCTTGTGCTGTACTGTATTGAAAAAAATACATCGATCGATGCGCTGCCTTTAGCCGAAATGCGGACGATCAGCAATAAATTTGAGGAGGATATCTATGAGGCAGTATCCTTGAAGACCTGTGTGGAGAAGCGGCTGACCACCGGGGCGCCGGGCAGGGCAGCGATGGAGAAGGTGCTGGCGGTGTATCGAGAGTATTTGGTATAAGAGTATTTCATGAACAGATATGTCGAAAAGGTCAGGTAAAACAGCAGATAACATAGTATGTTAAAAGTATCTGCAGAATAATCATAAGAGGAGAAAGAATTATGAAGGAAAAATTGCATGTTGGAATTTTAGGCGGAACTGGTATGGTTGGGCAGCGCTTTATCTCGCTGCTGGAAAATCATCCCTGGTTCGAGGTGACGACGATCGCGGCCAGTCCCCGTTCGGCGGGAAAGACTTACGAGGAGGCTGTGGGCGGCAGATGGAAAATGAAGACGCCGATGCCGGAAAAAGTGAAAAACATTGTGGTGATGAGTGTAAATGAGGTGGAGAAAGTGGCCTCGGAGGTGGATTTTGTGTTCTCCGCAGTGGACATGGGAAAGGAGGAGATCAAGGCCATCGAGGAAGCTTACGCGAAGACGGAAACTCCCGTTGTCTCCAACAACAGCGCCCACAGGTGGACGCCGGATGTTCCGATGGTAGTGCCGGAGATCAATACAGAGCATTTTGAAGTGATAAAGGATCAGAGAAAACGGTTGGGCACAGAGAGAGGATTTGTGGCGGGGGAGCCAAACTGTTCGATTCAGAGCTACGCGCCTGTGCTGACCGCCTGGATGGAATATGAACCTTATGAGGTGGTGGCCACTACCTATCAGGCGATCTCCGGCGCCGGGAAGACTTTTAAGGATTGGCCGGAGATGGTGGAGAATGTGATTCCTTATATCGGCGGTGAGGAAGAAAAGAGTGAAAAAGAGCCGCTTCGCATCTGGGGGAAAGTGGAAGACGGCGTGATCGTACCGGCAGAGAGTCCTGTGATCACCTGCCAGTGCATCCGTGTGCCGGTGTTGGACGGCCATACGGCAGCAGTGTTTGTGAAGTTCAGAAAGAAACCCACCAGAGAACAGCTGATCGAGAAGCTTAAAAACTTTACCGGTGAGCCTCAGAAACTGGAGCTGCCCAGTGCGCCGAAGCAGTTTATCCAGTATCTGGAGGAGGACAACAGACCGCAGGTGAAACTGGATGTGGATTATGAGAACGGTATGGGCATCAGCGTGGGACGGCTCAGAGAGGACAGCGTCTATGACTGGAAGTTTATCGGTCTTTCCCACAATACGGTGAGAGGCGCGGCAGGCGGCGCAGTGCTGTGCGCGGAAATGCTGGTGGCTAAGGGATATATTGCAAAGAAGTGAAGCAGGGATTATGTAATTGTTTTATGGAAATGCTGTGTGTACAGTGTATTGATGATAGGAAGAATGTACTTACAGGTTGTGAAAAGACTGTGGATCAGTATAGTAAATCGGAGATAAAAAATGTTGACCGGGCGGGACAGGGAATTACAGTATCTGCAGAAGTTTTATGAAAAAAGCGGCAGCCATCTTGTAGTATTGTATGGTCAGAGAGGTGTTGGAAAGACCAGACTGGTGAGGGAATTCGCAGAGAATACTCCCGGATTTTACTATGCCTGCAGAGATGCTTCCGAGAGAGAGCAGCAGTTTCAGTGGGGAAGGGAACTGGATGAGGCGGGCGTTGTCATGGAAGGTTTTCCCACATGGCGGGAGCTTTTCGCTGGCAGTCTGCAGGATTTTTCGGGAAAACAGGTTCTTGTGCTGGATGAGTTTCAATATCTGATAAAGGATGACAGCACCTTTGTGGAAGAGCTGGTCTCATTTGTGGAGGAACGCGCAGAAAGACAGGAAATATTGACTGTTATGATCAGCTCTGCCGCATCCTGGGTGGAGAACAGTATGATCAAAAAGCTGGGGAAAGGAGCCTTCAAACTTTCCGGATTGTTGAAGATAAGACCTCTCGGTTTTTTTGAACTGCGGGAGGCCTTCCCGGGATATTCAGCAGATCAGGCTTTTGCACTGTATGCTGTGTTAGGCGGGAATCCGGGATTGTGGCAGTGTATGTCTCCTGCGAAAAGCCTGAAGGATAATGTCTGTGAGACGATCCTTTCCCCCACAGGCGTACTGTGCGGGGAATGCAGGCGGATTTTGTCGGAGGAACTCAGGGAGCTCAATGTCTATCAGACGATCCTGTCGGCCCTTGCGGGAGGCCGCCATAAACTTAATGATATCTATGAATATACCGGATTTTCCCGGGCCAAGATCAGTGTCTATTTGAAGAATTTGATGGAACTGGAACTGATCGAAAAGGTATTTTCCTATGATACGGCCGGAAGGGAGCATGTGCAGAAAGGAGTGTACCGCATCTGCAATCATTTTGTGCACTTTGCCTTTACTTATCTGTACCCGAATGCCAGCAGGCTGGAGATGATATCGCCCCAGGCTTTTTATGAGAAAAATATTGTTCCCGGTTTTCGAAAGTTTATGTGTCAGGCGTTCCGGGAAATGTGCAGGGAATATATTTTACGGGAAGCGGCGAAAGGGCAGTTTCCGTTTGCAATCTCCTCTGTGGGCGAGTGGGCAGGGAAAGCCGGAGATATTGATTTTATAGCCCGAAGCAAGGAGGGAGAAACTTTGCTGGCCCTCTGTCAGTGCGAAAGAGAAAAATTCCCTTATGAAGATTATGAATGGCTGCTGTTTTTGGCGAAACAGGCGAAACTGAGGACAGATCATATCTGGTTGTTTACGGACAAAGGGTTTGATGAAAGGCTGATGGCAGAGACCAGAGAGAAGGAAAATCTGTCGTTGATTTTAATATGAAGAGTTTATTTATAGCGGAAAAGCCCAGTGTGGCCCAGGAATTCGCGAAAGCGCTGAAACTGAATATGACAAAGAAGGACGGCTATCTGGAATCGGAAAAGGCGGTGGTGACCTGGTGTGTGGGGCATCTCGTGACAATGAGTTATCCCGATGCCTACGATGAGAAATATAAGCGCTGGTCTTTAGATACGATACCTTTCATTCCGGATAATTTTATGTACGAAGTGATTCCGGGAGTGGCAAAGCAGTTTAAAATAGTCAGCGGCCTTTTGAACAGAGCCGATATCGGGACGATCTATGTCTGTACGGACTCCGGGCGGGAGGGCGAGTACATATACCGCCTGGTGGAACAGCAGGCAGGGGTGAAGGATAAAACGAGAAAGCGGGTGTGGATCGATTCCCAGACCGAGGAAGAAATACTGCGGGGAATAAGGGAGGCGAAGGATCTTTCGGAATACGATAATCTTTCCGCTTCCGCTTATCTGCGGGCCAAGGAAGATTATCTGATGGGGATCAATTTTTCCAGGGCGCTGACATTAAAGTTTGGTTATCCGGTAAAAAATTATATGCATACGGATAAATGTGTGGTGTCCGTGGGGCGGGTGATGACCTGTGTGCTGGGCATGGTAGTGAGCAGAGAGCGGGAGATCAGAGAGTTTGTGAAAACGCCTTTTTACCGGGTTCTGGCGGATATTGCCCTGACCGGAGAACATTTTTCCGGGGAGTGGAGAGTCTGGGAAGAGTCCAGGTATGCGGGATTTCCGGGGCTGTATAAGGAAAACGGCTTTCTGAAACAGGAGGATGCGGAAAAACTGGCAGATGCCCTGAAGGGCGTATCGGGAACCGTGCATTCC
>OFFM01001821.1_pt1 | contig 10656 bp, 5 predicted proteins | sample 1521401 | NCBI WGS metagenome assembly OFFM01 (sample SAMEA3504118, study PRJEB24116) | mouse gut metagenome | biome: mouse gut; feature: mouse-associated habitat; material: faeces | place: Denmark | collected 2011
CCCGCTACGACCACATCGACAACCAGCAATCCGGCACCCAACTCGCAATGTAGTGTACCTTATTTTCGTAGCACGCACTTCCAAATCGACAAATCCGATCTCACGACCTTCGAATTCCAAACCAAGATCAGATATCCCCCGTTAAATCTCACATTTGATCCGTGTAGAGCTACTTTTTTCTCTCTCAACGCCTTGTCTCGCTCAAATAAAATGTGTAATTTTGTAAAAGGAATAGTAACGTCCATCTGAAAATGGCCAATTAATAGAAAAGACAACCGGCGAAAGCCGAAAACTCCTTGAGAACTCCAGCGTAGTCGTTACGGGCTTTGGTCAGCCTTCAGATGCTATGTCGGAGTTCTCTGAGTTGAAGAACATATGATTTTAACACGATATAAAGTTCAAAATTTTAAGTCTGTCAAAGACTCTGGATGGATTACCTGCTCCGATGTCACCACTCTCGTGGGTGTGAACGAAGCTGGCAAATCTAACTTGTTGCTCGCGCTATGGAAACTAAATCCTGTTTCAGGCGGCAAGATTGACATTCTCCATGATGCTCCGGTAAGCAGACTTACAACAATACGAAACGAAACCGAAACGACTCCGTTTATTACCGCTGAATTTGAAGTGTCACACGTTGATATGTCTACAATTATTGATGAATATGGAGCAGAATTAACAGCCATAGATTCGGTTGAAGTTACTCGCTATTTTGACGGACATTATACAGTCTCATATCCTAATGGCACGCCGCAGCTGATAGTCGATAATAAAGAGGATGATTCAGACTCTGAAAACGATGAAAATGATGAGGAACCACAAGAAGAGATTTTAGACCTAAATAAGCTTACACAGGTAATAGTCAATCAGATTCCTAAATTTGTCTATTACTCTAACTATGGGAATTTGTCAACACGTCTATATCTACCTCATGTTACCACTTGGCTAAAAGGAGGTAATGTGGATGGGATAGAAAAAAGTGAAGAGCAAATTCGCACTATGAGGGTACTTTTCAAGTTTGTCAATCTTCAACCGGAAGAAATCAAGGAACTTGGATCAGACCCTAAGGATATAGTCGCAAAACGTCATGGCTATAACACTCGTACCACATATCAACCAACTGCAGAAGACATTAAAAATGCAGAAAAGTCAAAAGAAGAACGCACCATTTTGCTTCAATCAGCCGGTTCCTTGCTGACAACGGAATTCGCAGACTGGTGGAAACAGGGTGATTATAAGTTCAGATTTAATGCTGATGGAGACTACTTTACTATTTGGGTGTCAGATAGCAAACGTCCCGATGAAGTTCGTCTTGACCAACGAAGCACAGGTCTTCAGTGGTTCATCAGCTTCTTCTTGACTTTCCTAGTTGAAAGTAAATACCAACACAAGAATGCCATACTGCTCTTAGATGAAGCAGGGCTTACGTTACACCCCAAGGCGCAAAAGGATTTGAGCAAATTCTTCAACAGTCTTTCTCAGGAAAATCAGATTATCCACACAACCCATTCGCCGTTCATCGTTGACACTAACAACATTGACCGATGCAAGGTGGTGTATGTCGATGCTGATGGCTATACCGTAGCGTCCGCGAACCTCCGTGATAGTGATGACAAACTCAATGAACAATCCATTTATGCAGTTCACGCTGCATTGGGACTTAGCGTTTCCGACATTCTTTTCCAAGGATGTAAGCCCATTATCGTAGAAGGTCCTTCTGACCAGATATATCTTAGCGCGATTAAACAGGTACTTATCGCTAATAAGAAATTCTCACCAAAGGAAGAATGTATATTTGTTCCTTCTGGTGGAGTCAGGGGCATTCAAGGAGTTGTAAGTCTGCTTGGGGGCAAGCAAGGCAAACTTCCAATAGTTATAGTTGATTCTGACAAGAGCGGTAGAGACGCTAAGACAAAACTTACCAGCGGACTCTATAAAGACTGCAAGGATAGCATATTGGAAGTATCTTCTTTCAGAGATGTTGACAATGCCGAGGTTGAAGACTTAATCCCTATTGAATTTTTGAAGAAAGGTATAGGCAAACTATTTGAAAACATTGATGAGGACGAAGACCAATTTGAGGATGTTTATGATGAGTCCAAACCCATAATTCCTCAGATAGAAGAGTTTGCAAAGTCTAACGGCATTGAACTTGAACATGGTTATAAGGTTCAACTTGCTAAGATTACAAAAGTAAGAATCTTAAAGGCAAAAGGTATCGATGCGGAGATTATCAAGTCTTGGGAAAAACTGTTTAACAAATTCATAACGAAGTAAGCTATGGCATTAGATAGTTCTCATGCTCAGATGGTGAACCTTATATGGAATATTGCCGACGACGTGTTGCGTGATGTATTCGTGCGCGGTCAATACCGCGATGTCATTCTCCCTATGGTCGTGCTACGCCGTCTTGATGCTTTGCTCGAACCGACTAAAGCCGCCGTTGATGCACAAGTCGCATCAGATAAGGAACTTGGTCTTGTCCCCGACGAATATGCCATTGCAGACATCACCGGCTTATCGTATTATAATACAAGTCGGTGGACGCTTTCTAGAATCAAGGCTCAGGCCCCTGATAACAACGAACTATTGCTAAACAATTTCACTGAATACCTCCTTGGCTTCAGTGCCAACGTTCAAGACGTGCTCAACAAGTTTGAGTTCTTCAATAAGGCCCGCAAACTTGCCGACCGCGACTGCTTGCTTTCTCTTATAGAGAAAATAACTGACCCTTATATCAACCTCACTGACAAGCCTGCAAAAGCCCCTAACGGCCTTATGCTTCCGGCTGTGTCAAACTTTGATATGGGTACTATTTTCGAGGAGCTTCTTCGCCGCTTCAATGAGGAAAACAACGAAGATGCAGGCGAACACTTCACACCGCGCGATGTGATTCACCTACTTGCTCAAATTGTCTTTGACCCGGTAATTGACAATCTGCCGCCTGTGGTGCAGATTTATGACCCTGCTTGCGGTTCGGGTGGCATGCTCACCGAAGCTACAGAGTATCTTGTATCGAAAGGTGTTGACCGCAATGCCATTGAAATTGCAGGTACGGAGATTAACCCCGAAACTTACGCAATCTGTAAGTCGGACCTTATCATCAAAAGTGTAAACCCCGACGGTATATATTGCGGCAATACAATTACCGACAATCATTTCTCCTACCGCTCTTTTGGTTATATGATAACCAACCCACCTTACGGCAAGTCTTGGAAAGAGCATAAGAAATTTATCTATCACGAAAAAGAGCTTACAGATGAGCGCTTTCGCAAAACGCTCACTCTCTTTGACGGCACAGAGAAGCAGATTGACTGCTGCCCCCGTACCTCTGACGGTCAGCTCCTTTTCATTCTCGAAATGATAGACCGCATGAAGCCGCTCGACGTGCAACCTCAGGGCACACGCATTGCGTCAATTCATAACGGCTCATCGCTCTTTACTGGCGATGCAGGGCAAGCCGAGAGCAATATTCGCCGCTTCCTTGTCGAAAACGACCTTGTCGAGGCAATTATCCAATTACCCAACAACATCTTCTATAACACCGGCATTTCCACTTACTGTTGGATTCTCACTAACTTAAAGGAGGCACGCCGCCGTGGCAAGATTCAGCTTATCGACGCTTCACAAGCCTTCGATAAACTGCGCAAGAACCAAGGCGACCGCAACTGCACTATTGAAAATTACCGTAGTGACATTTATGATGTTTACCATCATTTCATAGAGTGTGAGGCCGAGGATTGTGCGCCTATCTCGTCTAAGATTTTCAATGGCGACGAGTTCCGATATAACTCCGTCACCATTGAGCGACCGCTTCGCCTCCGCGCTCAGTTCAGCCCACAGGCTATTGAAGATATGCTCTTTGACCCGAAGCTGACAGAAATAACGCGGTGGCTCTATTCTACATACGGCGAAAAGGTCTTTGCCGACCTTTCTGCCGACACTCAGGACATACGCGAATATCTCCAAGACCAAGAGATTAAAATCACCGACAAGAATTTCAAGAAACTCATAGACCCTGAAACGTGGAAGCAGCGCCGCGATTTTCAGCAGGTTGCTGAAAAACTCGCACGCGAAATTGGCACGGCTGTATTCATGGATTACAACGAGTTCCTCGCGCTTGCCGCATCCGCTGTCAAACGTCTTGGCATCAAAATTAAACCTGCCGACCTCGACAAGAAAGTTTGTCGCGTAATGGCCGTTTCTGACCCGGAGGCTGTTCCTGTTGTTGCCAAGAAAGTAAAAGCCACTTCAAAGGATGTGACAACCCTAATAGATATATTTGGCGTTGATACTAACGCTCTCGCCGATTACGGCCTATATGCCAAGGGCAAGGAATACATAATCTATGAGAGTGATAGCGACCTGCGCGACAGCGAGAAGATTCCCGTTGGCGAAGACATTCACGAATATTTTCTCCGCGAGGTTAAGCCATACGCCGAGGACGCATGGATCAACCTCCCTGCTACGAAAATCGGGTGCGAGATTTCTTTCAACAAATATTTCTACGAGCCGAAGCCCCTGCGCTCACTCGAAGAAAACGAAGCCGACATTGTGGCTCTCGACAGCAAGAGCCAAGGCTTGATACGCTCACTTCTTAATCTCGCAGACTAATGGCAACCTACGACAGCTATAAGGACAGTGGCGTGAAATGGCTCGGACAGATACCGAGCCATTGGGAGGTGAAGAAATGTCGTGCTTTTTTTGATGAAGTAATTGAGCAAAACTTGTCTCGCAAATCATCGAATCAGCTTCAGTTTCAATATGGTACAATTGTACCTAAAGCGAACCAAGTTTTAGATAGTGAAGTTTGGAAGACAATCTCAAAATATACTTTGGTTAAGCCGGGCGATATTGTAATAAATGGATTAAACCTTAATTATGACCTAATTTCTCAACGTATTGGCATTGTCAGGGAAAATGGAGTAATTACATCCGCTTACATTTCAATTCGCCCGAAAGACTTATCTTCGGCCAAATTTTATGAATACTTACTAAAGGCCCTTGACGCGAGAAAAACTTTCCATGGTTTCGGAACTGGTGTGAGAGCCACTTTATCATGGAAAGAATTAAAGCATAAACTTCTCCCTCTTGTTCCTTTTAAGGAGCAGTCGGCGATAGTTTCGTACTTGGATAAGGTAACGGGAGAAATTGACCAAGCAATCGAAGCGCAACAGAAAATGATTGATGCACTCAATGAGCGCAAACAAATCATTATCACTCGCGCCGTAACCCGTGGTCTCAACCCCGATGCCCCGCTCCGCAACTCCGGCATTGGCTTGCTCGGCCAAATCCCCGCACATTGGGAGGTTTGCAAACTCAAATGGCTTATTTCTTCACCCCTCCAATATGGGGCAAATGAATCTCCGGACGAATTTTCCAATTCTCAACCTCGTTATATACGTATTACCGATATAGACTCGTCAGGTAAACTAAAAGATGAAATTGCAGTTTCGCTTTCTTGGGGAAAAGCTAAAAAATATATGCTCAAGAAAGGTGATATTTTGTTTGCAAGAAGTGGAGGTACCGTCGGTAAAACATACCTTTTTAACGAAGATTTTCCTGCTTGTTTTGCAGGATATTTAATAAAAGCTTCTTGCAACAAGAAAATTCTTCCTCAACTACTAATGTATTTCACCCAGTCATTGGTGTATGATAATTGGAAGAATTTCATTTTCAATAAAGCAACCATTCAGAATATCGGAGCAGACAAGTATTCCACTTTACAGATTCCTGTTCCACCAATAGATGAGCAACAAGCTATTCTGACTTATTTTAAGGACAGATTAGACCCTTTAGAAAAAGCAGTCTCTAATTGCGAGCGCATGATAGCCTTGCTCACAGAACGCAAGCAAATCATTATCAACGAAGTTGTAACTGGCAAAAAGAAAGTAGTATGAGTCAGCACACAGATACAAGCGAAAACGGCTTTGAGAAGCTGATAGAGAAAGCTCTTGTTGGTAGCACCATTGAAGAACGCAAAGCTCTCGGAATTGGTATGACCGAGGAAGCCGCTGACGCTCAACAGCCGGAAGTAGATAAATTCTATTGGGGCTTACCAAAAGACTTCCATAAGCGAGAGGCGGTTGACAATCGCCGCCTTTGGTCGTTTCTCGAAGCAACGCAGGCCGACCTGCTTGCCGAATGGCAGGGACGCGGCGATATGCGCGAGCGCATCGAAAAAGAAATCAAGCGAAAGATTGAAACAGTCGGTATTCTTGATGTGCTCCGTAAAGGCATTGAGGTGGACAATCTCCAAGGTACAAAACGGCTTCATCTGTTTTATCCTCGCCCAAGCGAAGCTGACTCCGCCGAAAGCCATCGACTTTACGGCCTCAATCAATTCTCCGTCACTCGCCAAGCTGTGTACTCGCTCACTTATCCCGGCAATGAACTTGATTTGGTGCTGTTTGTAAACGGTCTGCCTATCTTCACTTTTGAGTTGAAGAATCCGTGGACCAGGCAAACCGCCAAATACAACGGCATTAAGCAGTATCGCGAAGACCGCGACCCGAAAGACCCTATATTCATGTATGGTCGCTGCCTCGCACACTTTGCCGTGGATAAAGACGAGATATATTTTTGCACTCGACTTCAAGGCAAAAAGTCGTTCTTTATGCCATTCAATCAAGGACTGCCAGACGGCAAAGGTGCGGGCAATCCGGTCAATCCAAATGGGCATAAGACCTCTTACCTTTGGGAGCGCATACTGCGCAAGGATGTAATTGCCGACCTTATCTCCAACTTCGCAATGTTTGATTATGGCGAAACTAAAAGCAAAAAGGTCATAACTCACATTCTCAAAAATGCGAAGAAACTTATATTCCCTCGCTATCACCAACTCGACGTTGTCAACCGCCTACTTGATGAAGTGGGAACAACAGGAGTAGGCGGAAAATATCTCATCCAGCACTCCGCCGGTTCGGGCAAGAGCAATTCTATTGCTTGGCTTGCCCTACGGCTGATAAAAGCGACCCCGGCAACGATGGATGCCGCGCGAGCCATAGCCCTCGACAGACAGCTTTTTCAGACGGTAATTATTGTTACTGACCGTAAACTGCTTGACGCACAACTCACGGCCAACGTCAAGGCTTTTGCCGGAGGTAAAAGCATCGTAACCCATGCCGACACTTCGGAGCAGTTGAGATTTGCAATCGAAAGCGGCAAGCGTGTTATCCTCACTACCATTCAGAAATTCCCATATATCGTTGACGATATTAGGGATATGAGCGGCAGCAATTTTGCCGTCATAATTGACGAAGCACACAGCAGTCAGAGTGGCATAGCTGCCGACAAACTAAACGCTACCACTTACCGTGACCCCGACCAAAACGGAGCCGACACAGACGACCTTATAGAGCGGCTTATTCAAGAGCGCAAGATGAGTCCTAACTCATCTTACTTCGCTTTCACCGCCACTCCCAAGCCTGAAACGCTTGAGCGTTTTGGTATTCCTAAGCCAGAGGGAGGCTTCCGACCGTTCCATCTCTATTCGATGAAACAGGCCATTGAGGAGGAGTTCATTCGTGATGTGCTTACCAACTACACCACATACCACAGCTTCTATGAATGCATCAACAACACGGCTGAAAATCCGGAATATTCAGAAAGTCGAGCGCAGAAAAAATTACGCAAAATGGTAGAGCGGGAACCGCATACCATTTCTGCAAAAGCCGATGTAATGCTGTCGCACTTCGATGCAAAAGTGTTCCGTTCCCGCCGACTTGCAGGCAAGGCTAAAGCTATGGTTGTCACCAAGGATATTGAGTGCGCAATCCGCTATTATTTTGCATTGCGCCGTCTGGCCGAGCAACGCCATCTGCCTTACAACATCCTCATTGCTTTCTCCGGCTCAAAAACGGTGGATGGCATAGAATACACCGAAGCCGGGCTTAATGGCTTCCCCGAATCAAACACAGCCAAGGAGTTCGAGAAAACGGAAAACCGAATACTTGTTGTTGCCAACAAGTATCTAACAGGCTTCGACCAAGAGCTGCTCTGCACAATGTATATCGACAAGCCACTTGCCGGGGTGCTTGCGGTGCAGACTCTTTCGCGTCTCAACCGCATCTCACCCGAAAACGGCAAACGCAACGAAGATATTCTTGTACTTGACTTCTACAACACTGTCGAGAATATGCGGGATTCGTTCAATGACTTTTATACACTTACATCACTCAGTGATGCTACTGATCCCAACGTGCTAAGTGACATCCGCGAATATCTGCTTGACGTAGGTGTTTTCTCGGATGAGGAGGTTGATGAGGTGTTTCGTCTGTACCATGCTGGGGCTGACCAACAGCAGCTCTCTCCAATCCTTGATGCAGCTCAACATCGTTTCGACAATGATATTGAATGGGGCGAAAACGGACAAGCCGAGTTCAAGATGCGCTGTAAGCAATTCGTAAAAGTATATTCTCGAATTGCCGCGCTGATGTCGTTCGACGCTCCTACGTGGGAAAAATTGTATTGGTATCTGCGGCTGCTTATTCCACAACTCCATATTCCCGGCAACGGTGGCTCTGAATCAGACGATTTGCACGACCATGTGGACTTGAACACTTACGGACTCGCTCGAACTGCCCTAAATGTGCATGTAGAGCTTAACGATGAAGAAACAACTCTCGACCCGCTCGCTCCCAAAATGGTAACGGCAGGTGGAGATGAGGATGACCGAACGACTCTTGACATTATAATCCAGCATTTCAATGAGCGACATATGAATGGATGGGATGCCACCCCTGATGAGCAGCGCACAAAAGTTCTTCGCATTGCCCAGATTGTACGCTCTGCTGCTCAATTTAATAGCACTGTTGTCGGCAATCCTGATACAGAAGCTGCCAACCGAATGTTTGAGCAGATTCTCAATCGGGCTATGGCTCAACAACGAAACTCCGACCTGTCACTTTATCGTCAATATCGAGCCGATGAAACATTCCGTCACGACTTCGCCAACCTCGTTCGAGCCGCTATTGAAGATGGAGACTTGCTCAGCGCATTGCCATATACCATAACAAACGAACCAAATGCAAGTTATGCGGCAGAACCCTAAAACAGTTCTGTTTGATTGACGACTTTTATATCAACCTTTATGATGTGTATTGAGTATGACTTATGCATTTATAGACACCAATCTTCTCCTTCATTTCAAAGTCTTTGAAGGTATTAAATGGACTAAATTACTAAACGATAAAGACGTTGTCTTAGTAATTTGTCCTACGGTTCTTGATGAAATTGACAAACATAAGGACTCTGCAAAAGGGAAAATTCGTAATAGAGCAAAAACTATATATAAAATTTTATCAGATTATCTTGATGGGAAAACGACCAATAATATTGACTTAATTTTTTGTGAGTCGGGGAAAGTTAATACAGTAACTTCAACTTACAGTAATGGTCGTGAGGATGAATATATAATTGCTGCGGCTTCCGCATTTTCAAAAGAAGGTTGCAAAGTTATTGTTTCATTTGATATTGGTATGAAATTTCGGGCGAAACAAGCAGGTATTGATTTCATGATGCCTGAAGATACTCCCGAAAATAGACTTTCTCAAGAACCAACGGAAGAAGAAAAAAAAATTAAGGAACTAGAGAAAGAAGTTTTGTTGTATAAGAATCGTCGCTCCAAGCCAATACTGACTTTTAGAGATGGTACTGATGCCATTGAAATCTCTCAATATGTAGCACCAGATTTCAGCCTTAATTTGCAGAAGTATCGAGAGAAGTTAGTAAATGACAATCAACCGTTTGTATATAGAAGACCGCGAATAGCCGATTATTTACCAGAAGAACAAGTGCGCCAAATTGTTTGTCCATATACTGATGAGCAAATTGAGGAATACAATAATCGTATTACTCCCTATATAGACCGGTTAGTTCAACTTAAGAACATCAAATTACATACAACTGTTATAGATGGGTATGTATTTGAGTTAAAATTCACCGTATCTAATAAGGGAACAGAGCCAACTGGCAAAATGTGCTTACAAATTGATTATCCTGATGGAATTGTAGTCGTTGACAAATATTCCTATTGCGAGGTCGATTTGACTCCTCCTGAGAAACCAATATTACAGACCAATCAGGAAAAACAATTTGCCGAACTAGCAAAGCAAACATTGGCGATACAAAGTTATGACTTTGTAAACCACCGTTTTTACTCTGATAACAATAAAGTTTGCGAAAATCATTGGCATACTCGAAAAACCACTGTTAATTCTACTGTTTTAGAGTTACCTTCATTAAATCACAATCTCAATGTTCCTATTGAAATACCCAATAGTATATTCGTGTTTGCTTGTGAAAAAGGAGACTTCATCATTAGGTGGACTATAAGTGACGAGTCAAACATTGAACCGATAGCAGGAGAATTAACCCTAAGAGTCAAATAGGATATGAATACTGGGCAAATAATATAATGCTCAAATACGATAATGAATACAGAACTTGACATAAAGATTGAGGAGACTCTGATAGCATATATGGCATCGGGAGTTGAGGAACAAGTAGATTATCAGAAATTCTACCTCTACTCTATTGTGACTCATTCCACTGCTATTGAGGGCTCAACGGTCACTGAGATTGAGAATCAGTTGCTTTTCGACGAGGGTATAGCTGCAAAAGGACGCTCTCTGACAGAGCAGATGATGAACATTGATC
>OFFM01001822.1_pt1 | contig 10646 bp, 9 predicted proteins | sample 1521401 | NCBI WGS metagenome assembly OFFM01 (sample SAMEA3504118, study PRJEB24116) | mouse gut metagenome | biome: mouse gut; feature: mouse-associated habitat; material: faeces | place: Denmark | collected 2011
CTGAACGGATTCTCCATAATCAACATGGCCACCCACTGCTGTGTCCCACTTTCCAGGCTGAATCCGTTTATTCACTGACCGCCGCTGAAGGAGAATATCTCCATTGCTGTTAATGATGTGCAGATGAACCACCGGGTGCAGTATCATTGACCCGCTGTGGCACTCCTCTCTTGTGGCAGATCCGAGCAGATTGCCCGATTCATCAACTACCGGTAGAAGTTCCTCGTTCATTGGGCTTGAATTTTTTTGATATAAGGCTGTTTAGTTTTGCGGGAGTCAAATCTGCCGAATAGTCATCAAACGGGAGCAGAAGTGAGCATCCTTCACGGAACCGACTGCATCCGAAAGCAGCACGTCCCTTCAGCAGGTGTCCTTCTCCGCATTGTGGGCAGACAATCTCCTCAATACTTTTTATACGTTTGCGTTTCTGTGCCGGTGTATCTCCTCCACTGCTTTTAGCCGCTTTTTTCTCTGATTTTTTCTTCTCTTCAGGACGTGATATTTCTATTTTGTGGATGGAATTGTCCTGCATTACAGATTGCACTATTGTACATATCATCTGCTTGAGCTCCTCAATGAATTCTTTGGCAGAATATTCCCCGCGTTCAATTCTACGGAGCTTGTTTTCCCAGATGCCGGTCAGCTTTGCGCTTTTCAGAAGCTCATCTTTCACGGTGGCAATAAGTTCTATTCCGGCCTGAGTGGCAGATATGCTTTTACGCTTGCGCTCTATGTAGCCTCTTTTGAATAGTGTCTCGATAATAGCTGCGCGCGTTGAAGGGCGTCCTATGCCATTCTCTTTCATGGCTTCGCGCAGTTCTTCATCCTCTACCGTCTTGCCGGCACCCTCCATTGCTCTCAGAAGTGTACCTTCGGTATACAATTTTGGCGGCTGTGTCTGCTTTTTGGCAAGAACCGGGGAATGAGGACCGGACTCTCCTACTGTAAAGTCAGGGAGAATATCATTCTCCTGTCCATCATCAGTAGCTTTATCATTGGAATATAAGGCACGCCATCCCGGTTCGGTGATGACTTTGCCGGTAGTTTTGAATTCCGTCTTGTCAACATGAGCCATTACTGTCGTTGTGTCAAAACGGCAGTCCGGATAGAAGGCTGCAATAAAACGCAAGGCTATCAGATGATACATTTTCTTTTCCTCTCCGTCAAGCACACGCGGCGACTCACCGGTAGGAATTATGGCGTGGTGGTCTGTGACTTTAGAGTTGTCGAAAATACGCTTCACGTGCGGAATTTTTCCACTGAGAACCGGCGACGTCTGAGGAGCGTATGGTGTCATTTTTTTCAGAATGCCGGGAATCTGAGGATAAAGATCCTCGGATAGATATGTGGTGTCAACACGTGGGTATGTTGTCACTTTCTTTTCATAAAGTGTCTGAATCAGTTTTAGTGTCTTGTCGGCGCTCCACCCCCACTTTTTGTTGCATTCCACCTGAAGTGTGGTAAGGTCAAACAGACGGGGGGCGGATTCGCGCCCCTGCTTTTTCTCAACCGAGTCAATAAACAGAGGCTGACCTTCGATGCTATGGAGTGCAGCAGAAGCATCTTCTTCAGTCTTGAATCTTCCTTTTACGGCGCTGAAAGTAGCTGTACGATATACGGTTTTCAGCTCCCAGTAATCCTCCGGGACGAAGTTGTCTATTTCAAGCTGGCGCTTCACTACAAGTGCCAGAGTCGGTGTCTGGACACGCCCGATTGACAGGACTGCCCCGGGTTGAGAATACTTCAGGGAATACAGCCTTGTGGCATTCAATCCGAGAATCCAGTCGCCTACAGCTCGTGAAAGCCCGGCATAATAAAGATTGTCGAAGTCTTTTTCTGGCTTGAGAGCGTTGAAACCGCTACGGATTGAGTCATCTGTCAGTGAGGATATCCATAGTCGGCGTACCGGACACTTGATACCGGCTTTCTGCATTACCCAGCGCTGAATCAGTTCTCCCTCCTGTCCGGCGTCACCACAGTTGATCACCTCCGAAGCTTCTGATATAAGCGATTCTATGACCTTGAATTGGCGTTTTATACTTGCCTGGTCAATCAATTTGATTCCGAAGCGGGGTGGTATCATCGGAAGTGACGACAACGACCATCGCTTCCAGGCTTCAGTGTAGTCCGCCGGTTCCTTAAGGGTACAAAGATGCCCGAAGGTCCATGTGATGCAGATCCCATCGCCTTCATAGTAGCCATCTCTACGCACCTCAGCGCCAAGAATTTTGGCTATATCTTTGGCCACGCTTGGTTTCTCCGTGATACAAACTCTCACTTACGTCTTGTTTTCTTAGTGACCTTACGCTGTTTCTTGCTTTTTATCTTGGTTATGTTCCATTTGCTGCTGCCGTTAGGGCCTGACGTGCTGATGGTGAACGTGCTCAAATGTCCTGCCGGAAAGTCTATTTCAACAGGTATCAAGCCATTGTCCTCCCACTGGAAATAACGGCGCAGGTCTACACCGTCAATATCAGTAAGATGCGATGTCTTTCCGGTAGCGGTGTTTGTCAGAGTCATATCATCAATTCGGTTCGATGTATGAGCTCTTCCCTTCAGCTTGCCATATATGCGTGTCAGATCGCTGCGGAAATCAATGCTGTCGACTACAAGTGACATATTCCCACTTGCAGTGGTAGCGGAGAATCCCTTCTCTACCTTTGCTTCAGCAACAGGCGCGAAACAGATGGCTGCTAACAGCGGATATAGATATTTAATCATAATTTAATCCTGTTCATTGGATTTGGCTTCGTCCCAATATCGGTCCATCTCTTCAAGCGACATATCCTTTAGGTCCCGATTGGATTCCGATGCTTTTTTCTCAATATAGTTGAATCTGCGGATAAATTTGCGGTTGGTGCGCTCAAGAGCATTCTCCGGATTTATACCATAAAGCCGTGCCACATTTACAAGGCTGAATATGGCATCGCCTAATTCTGCTTCCTGGTCAGATGTTGAGCCCTTTTCAAATTCGGAATTCAGTTCTGATATCTCTTCCCTTACTTTTGCCCAGACATCCTCACGTTTCTCCCAGTCAAATCCGACATTGGCCACCTTTTCCTGTATGCGGAAAGATTTGATCAGAGCCGGTAAGGATGATGGCACTCCCGCAAGGACCGTGCGGTTGCCACCTTTTTCTTTCAGTTTGAGCTGCTCCCAATTCTGCTCAACCTCTTCAGAGTCCGCAACCTTCACGGTGCTGAATATATGCGGATGCCGATAGATAAGCTTTGCATTCAGGGCATCAGCCACATCGCAGATGTCAAATGCACCCTTTTCCTCTCCAATCTTGGAGTAGAAAAGGATATGAAGAAGCACATCTCCGAGTTCCTTGCGGATGTTTTCATTGTCTTCTGACAATAATGCATCGCAAAGCTCGTAAACCTCTTCTATGGTGTTTGTCCTTAGGCTTTCATTGGTTTGTTTCCGGTCCCAGGGACATTCAACTCTGAGGCGGTCAAGTGTATCTATGACGCGCCCCAGAGCTTCTATTTTTTCTTCACGTGAGTGACTCATTGTCCTGAATATGTTGAGATACCTTTTTCAAGCCAGTTGACGAATTTGGCTACGTCCTCGTCGTAGTAGTAAGGCGTGTTCAGAGGACTGCCATTATTGTCAAGCATCACATAGTACGGTTGACTGTTGGCTTTGAACTTGCTGCGCTGCAGATAGCTCCACTTGTCACCAATAGTTTCCAGAACAACTTTCTTGCCGTTTTCTTCTACGGTCATTGGCTCAGCCAGTTCTTTCTTATCATCAACCATGAGTGTGATAAGTACGAAATTCTCTTTTATTATCGAGCTTACTTCCTGTGTATCGAATACGGCTCCCTCCATCTTACGGCAGTTGACACAGCCATAGCCGGAGAAGTCAATCAGAACCGGGCGACCTTGTTCAGCAGCAAATTTCATCCCTTCATCATAATCATGGAATGCGCGGAACTCTCCGCCTTCGTACAGATTGAAATCCTGTGTGTACAGCGGGGGTACAAACGCACTCACTCCTTTGAGCGGTGCGCCCCACAATCCGGGTATAAGATATATGGAGAAACTGAATGATGCCAGGGCAAGGAAGAACCGGGGCAATGATACGTAGTCAAGCGGTGCGTCGTGTGAAAACATGATTTTGCCAAGAAGATACATGCCGAGCAGAATGAAAATAACTACCCAAAGTGACACGAATACCTCGCGGTCAAGGATTCCCCAGCCATAGGCGAGATCGGCAACGGAGAGGAATTTAAGAGAAAGAGCCAGTTCGAGGAAACCTAAAACTACTTTTACCGAGTTGAGCCAGCCGCCCGAACGGGGCATTTCCTTGAGCATTGACGGGAACATGGCAAACAGAGCAAACGGTATGGCAAGTGCCAGAGCGAATGCCCCCATGCCTATTGCCGGCCCGGTTACATTGCCCATTGAGGCCGCCTCGACTAAAAGTGTGCCGATGATGGGACCGGTACAGGAGAATGATACAAGAGCCAGGGTAAATGCCATGAAGAAGATGCTCAGTATGCCTGATGTCTTCTCAGCCTGATTGTCAACGCTGTTGCTCCAGCGTGAGGGAAGCTTTATATCAAATGCTCCGAAGAATGATATCGCGAATACTACAAGCAGTGCAAAGAACAGCAGATTGAATACGGCATTTGTGGCAAGGTCGTTCAACTTGCTTGCTCCGAATATCATTGTTATGGCAAGACCGAGGGTGAGGTAAATCACCACGATGGCTGCTCCATAAATAAGAGCGTCACGTACAGAACGGGAGCGCGAACCACTCTTTTTAAGGAAGAAGCTTACCGTAAGAGGTATCATGGGCCATACGCAAGGAGTCAGAAGTGCTACTAACCCGCCTACAAATCCCCAGATGAATATCTTCCACCATGATGAATCGCTGATACGTTCCTCTGCGGCCCCTTCGCTATTGAATTTGTCGAAATTGACGCTGGTCCACCATTCATCAGATGAAACATTGTCTGATGCCTCATGTGTTGCTTCCGTTTTAGATGCTGTGGGAAGCACACTGTCGGTTGTGGCTGCTGATGCTGATGCGGCCGGTTCGCCGTGAGTCAGGTCAAACTGCTCTTTCGAGGGCGACATGCATGTTTCATCATTGCAACCCTGATAGGCTATTGTTCCGGCAATACGGCACGCCTTGTCAGCTGAGGTGATTTTGAATTTCTGACGGAAAGTGACGTCATTTTCCCACCAGCTTAGCTTAAGGTGAAACACCATATCCACCTTTTCGATAGGAGCTACCGATGGAGTCACTTCGCCAATAAGTTCTGCGCCTTCCACATCATTGAAGCTGAACACAGTTGAGCGCGGGCCTCCTTCAGGCAGATTCATGCCGTAAAGATGCCATCCCTTGTCAATTGATGCTTTGAATAGCACCACACCCTCTGTGTCAGAAGTCATTTCTAACGCAGATGTCCATTTTATCGGAGCTACAATCTGTGCGAAACAGCTTGAAATGGAGGCTACTACGAGTGTGAATAACAGAAAAAACTTCTTCATATGATTAGAGCTTTTTAGTTAATTGGGTTGTTTCGGGAGGCGAGCAGGTCTTATTGTTGCAACTCATATATGATATATTGCAGACAATATTGGCTTTCTCTTTATTCGTTATCTTGAAATTGCGCTTGAATGTGATGTCGGCATCCCACCATGTCAGATCCATATCAAACATATTGTCATGAACCTTGATCGGATTTCGTGATGGAGTCAGTGCTGAGGTAAATGTGATACCCTTGCACTCCGAAAGATTGAACACGGTAGGTTTCGGACCATTCTTTGGCAAATTGGTGCCGTAAAGATGCCATCCGGGTTCTATAACAGCCTTCAGTGTCATAACTCCCTCTGTGGCTGAAGTCATTTTCACTGTCAGACGCCATGTTACGTGCTTGGGCGCCTGGGCTGATGCAACATTAAGAAATACTGCTGTAATCAATACAGTCAGAAAAATAAATATGCGTTTCATTATTCTTTGGATAAGATTTCGTGAAAAAATTTCCACAAAGTTACATCTTTTTAGTCGTTCTTCACTTCATGCTTTACACTTTTTTAATACTGAATGCGGCTGTCAGGGCCAAATTTTCAAAAAAAAACACTATCTTTGCAACAATTATTGAATTAAGAAATAGAGTTTAGCAGATGAATCACAACAAGGTTCTGTACATATCTCAGGAAATTACTCCATATTTACCTGAAACCCCTCTTTCAACGCTTGGCCGTAATATTCCTCAGCGAATGCAGGAAAAAGGCTATGAGGTAAGGACATTCATGCCCAAGTACGGTTGCATCAATGAACGGAGGAATCAGTTACATGAAGTGATTCGGTTGTCGGGAATCAATGTCATCATAGATGATACAGATCATCCGCTGATAATCAAAGTAGCCACACTTCAGCCTGCCCGCATGCAGGTCTACTTTATTGATAGCGACGATTATTTCCAGCATCCCCCAATCAAGGAACTTGAACTGACCGTATCGCCGGAGGAAAATGACGAACGCATGATGTTCTTTGTGCGCGGTGTCATTGAGACAGTAAAGAAGTTGCGCTGGGAACCTGCATTGGTGCATTGTATAGGCTGGATCGGAGCTCTTGCTCCCATCTATCTTAAGAAGATGTATGGCGATGACCCGACATTTGCTAATGCGAAAGTGATCTATACATTGCGTGAAGAGGGCTTTGATGGGACTCTTGACGAGCGTTTTGTTGAAAAGCTGCGTCTGCATCATTTTTCTGACGATGATTTGTCAGCCCTCGGATCCGGTGCCGTCAGCCGCATTGAACTTGAGAAATTGGCAATAGACTTCTCCGACGCCATAATTCAAGGCTCGGATAATATACCTGCTGAACTTCTTGAGTATGCTGAGAAATCAGGTAAGCCGATTCTCACCTATGATGCGATCCAGGCCTCCGAGGATGCTTATGCTGATTTCTATGCTTCAATATCTGAAGCCTAAGCGGAGCTTTGTCATATAAATGAATTTGAAATTGATATTAAAAATGAAATATATTGGGGCATTCATCGCAATGGGTATTGTAATGTCAGCATTGACATCATGCGATGATGAAACAACTACAATCGGTAGTTCTCTGATAACTGATAAGTCAGAAATCGTTATTGACTCGACTTTTACCGTTTTAGGACGGTCAGTAGAGAATAAGGTTGTCCAATCCCGTACTATAACCCAGCTTATCGGTCGATTTAACGCCAAGGAATACGGTTCGTTGAGTTCTGAAATTGTAACCCAGTTCATGCCTTCAATATCGCTTGATACCACAGGGGTAGCTGTTTCGGATATTGATTCGATGAAGTTGGTGATGTTCTTTAACGCCGGCGCATTCACGGGCGATTCATTGGTGCCGATGGGTCTGCAGGTATATCCCCTTACAAAGCAGCTTCCCTCCCCTATCTACAGCAACTTTGACCCCACAGGATATTATGACTCCAACAATATGTGGGAGTCAGAAATCTATACCGGGAATGCTCTCAGCAACGACTCGCTCAACAATCTGTATTATCGAACCATATCGGTTGACCTTCCGGTTGATTTTGCACGCAGTTTCTATAAGGAGTACCGGACAAATCCCAATACGTTTGCCACTCCTCAGGCGTTTGCCCAGTTCTTCCCGGGTCTGTATATCCGCAATTCGTTTGGCAATGGTCGTGTGACCAATATATCGGAGACACGTATTAATGTGTTCTACCGTCGCCATGCAACTATTGAGACAGATTCCTCGACACGTGATACTGTGTACAATCTGGTGCGTACATATATGGCTGTTACACCTGAGGTTGTTACAAACAACATTCTCAACCTTTCAGTCGCTGATGCCATTACATCACGTGTAGCCGCTGGAGAAGCAATTCTCTGCGCTCCTGCCGGTCTTGATGTAGAGATGGAATTCCCCGTAAAGGATATTATCGATGCTTATAAGCGTCAGTCCGGTCAGCTGTCGGTGATCAATACCCTGACAATGTCTATTCCTGCAGAAGCTATTGAAAACAGTTATGGAATCGAACCTCCTACCAATATTCTTGTGGTGCTGAAGAAAGATAAGGATGAATTCTTCGCCAAAAACAAGATTACTGACAGCAAGACTTCATTCCTTGCTACTTACAGCAGTTCGACCAACTCTTATTCACTGACCAATATGCGTCAGTACCTGCTTGATATGTTGGCAAAGGATGAGCTTACAGCAGATGATTATACATTTATAATCACGCCTGTTGATGTAACAACTGAATCATCCTCCGATTCATATTATCAGTCCGGTCAGACATATGTTACGTCAATTGCACCCTATGTGAGCGGTCCGAGCATGGTTACTCTCAAACTTAGTGAAGCAAAAATTAAGTTGACATTTAGTAAACAATACGCAAACTTTTAGTATCTTTGCACTGCAAAATACAAACCAGCCGCAATAGCTCAGTCGGTAGAGCATTTAACGAAAAGGTCGTGGGTTCGAGTCCCACTCGCGGCTCAATTAATAGAACACTGAGAGTCAGTTCATTTGAGTTGACTCTCTTTTTATTCCACAACGTTTAAGGATATACGGTGAACGATGCTGTGAAGGTTATATATCTGAATTTACAGCAAACAATTGTCCTTTTAAGGGCTTATGCTTCAAGTCGAGATTAGGTTATAACAAGGATATATCCTTTCTTTTTCAGGGAGGTTATTGTTACTGTCGGGAGCAATAATACTAGGCAAGCGAGGTCTTCAGGCGAGCCATCAATGTGATTATTTATTTTTGAACGGAGTAGCATAAAACACTATTTGCGTCCCATACGAAGCTACCGACATAAAAAGTGTGATGCAGGAATATGCAGAAAAGACTAAAACGCAAAAGGCGGTTGGTGACTAGCTGTATGGCTATGCTGAACAAAAGCAGACTTTGATGGAATTAAGCATCGCCATACATACACTTAAATTCAAAATAGGTATACGATTTTGCAGAGGGTGAGTATGATTGGGAAACCGAACGTATGCAAGCGAATGGAAAAAAATGTGACGAACACTAATGCCTGATACCTATTTGACAATTCTCGCTAGATGGCCCTTTTGTTTAATACGTTAATAGTGCGGTTACCAAAATTTTCTTCTGTGCGATAAGCCACGAAAACGGAATAATGAGTTGAACGATATGGTATAAGTGGATTGTGGCTTTTTGCGACCATAGTATGCAGCAGAATTGATTTGTGAAGAAACAATCATCGAATCATTACCGTTTTGCACTGCCTTCGTAAACAAGTTCATTATCTCGTATTTATTTCCGAAATTGGCATTGGGCTGCATTAAAATTTCGGATACGACCTGTCGGATAGAATGAGGATATATTACAAAAGTATTATCTGCACTGCAAGTAACGTGCTTAAACTCACTATTCCCGAAGAACACTATGACAGAATAAATTGGAATGCCAGGATTTTGTGGTAAACATTGCCTAATGGCTTTAATATGACCGGCATTTTGCATAACTGGATTATAGAAACGATGTTTTTCCTTACCATATGCTAATAATTGTGTCCAATATTTCTGATATTCGTTACCAAAAATCCAACCACTATAATCCTTGACTTCAAACACGATAATGCCCGCCTTTGTTGCAACAACTACATCTACTTGCGTGTATTCTCCACTCGGTTTTTGAATATACAAGTCATGAAATATGGCTTTAGGATTGATACCCTCTTTCAATAATTTCAATATCACTCTCCGTTCAGACCACTCGCCACGAGTAAGGGGAGTGACCTGTTCGATGAGTTTTCGTTCTTTTCGTTTGACATAAACAAGATAAAAAATACCTATTATCAAACAAATCAAGAATATTATAGACATTAGTGACATTAAAATTATTCAATGATTTGTATATAAATACTCAAATGTTTATTTGAATGCAATTATAGGTATTACTTTTGTATTTCCATACTGTTCATACTTATAGTTTCCAATTTGTCTTGCGCACTTTCCTTGAGGAGCTTTCACTATTTGGTTGTTGTAAAAATTACTACCCTCTTGAGCTAATATTAAGACTTCTAAATCAGAAGTAAACACATATCCCGAAATAGTTTCTCTAATTTCCAGCGCAATAGCATCTCCTGACTCCAAGACCTCCTGTACTTCAAAATTCTTTCGGCTTACACAATCTCCAGGCTTATCAAATAATGTTTTTTCAGAATTATTTTTAGCTACGATAGCTTTATTTGATTTTGGTAATTCCACCCCATTGATTATTCTAACAGCAGGGACTGTTTTTTCTATTCCACTTTTGGTACTGTATTTATAAGTTCCTACACGCTGAGCACATTGTTCTTTTGTAAGAACGATTTTTTGATCATCATAGAACTTTTGATTTTTATCTGGTATAATCAATACTATTGTCCCCAAAGATTCATCGGCATGAGCTAACGCGCATCCTGATTCTACCACTTGGAATACCTCAAATTGTGAGTATTCCATATAATCGCCAGATTCCTCAAATATTTCAAGTCCAATAATTCCTGAACTGTTAGATAGATTAACGCAAAATGCAAAAGCAAATGTTAGTATAATGCCCGTGATAATACCTAGCAAGTAAATAATCCATTTTTTCATATTAAATATAATTTAAATCATTCGGGATTTTGGTTTCAACATTTTGTG
>OFFM01001825.1_pt1 | contig 10621 bp, 7 predicted proteins | sample 1521401 | NCBI WGS metagenome assembly OFFM01 (sample SAMEA3504118, study PRJEB24116) | mouse gut metagenome | biome: mouse gut; feature: mouse-associated habitat; material: faeces | place: Denmark | collected 2011
CCTCCTCGATGGCGGCCAGGGAGCCGGCGTGGGCTATGCCGCGCGCGCCGCCGCCGCTCAGGGCCACCCCGATGCTGTAGGGGGGATTGTCTGGAGCGCTTTGTGGGTCGTTTATTGCCATATCTGTGCAAAGGTACATATTTTCGCGGGAATTCCCCGCCGCATTTATTTTTAATTTTTGTACCTTTGCACAAAAATTTTTTAGACGACATGAAAGAACTGGCCACTGTATACAGTCCTGCCCAGGTGGAGGACAAATGGTATGCCTATTGGATGGAGCACAAGCTCTTCAGCTCCGTCCCCGATGCCCGCACGCCCTATACGGTAGTGATACCGCCGCCCAATGTCACCGGCGTGCTGCACATGGGCCATATGCTCAACAATACTATCCAGGATATCCTGGTGCGCCGCGCCCGCATGATGGGCATGAACGCCCTGTGGGTGCCCGGCACCGACCATGCATCCATCTCGACCGAGACCAAGGTCATCGCCAAGCTCGCCGCCGAGGGCATCAAGAAGACCGACCTGACCCGCGAGCAGTTTCTGGAGCACGCATGGGAGTGGACCCGCCTCCACGGCGGCATCATCCTGCAGCAGCTGCGCAAGCTCGGCGCCTCGTGCGACTGGGACCGCACGGCCTTCACCATGGACCCCGCCCGCTCGGAGAGCGTGGTAAAGGTATTCTGCGACCTTTACGACAAGGGCCTCATCTACCGCGGCCTGCGCATGGTCAACTGGGACCCCGTCAATCTCACCGCCATCAGCGACGACGAGGTATTCTTTGAGACCGAGCAGAGCAAGCTCTACTATCTGCGGTACTATCTGGCCGACGACGACATGGCCGGCGAGACCGGCGCCGAGGGCGAGGTGGTACACCGCGATGCCGACGGCCGCCGCTACGCTCTGGTAGCCACCACACGCCCCGAGACCATCATGGGCGACACGGCCATGTGTATCAACCCCAAGGACCCCAAAAACAAGTGGCTCAAGGGCCACCGCGTGGTGGTGCCTCTGGTGGGCCGCGTGGTGCCGGTGATCGAAGACCGCTACGTCGACATCGAGTTTGGTACGGGTTGCCTCAAGGTGACCCCAGCCCACGACAAAAACGACTACATGCTGGGCAAGAATCACCATCTCGAGACCATCGACATATTCAACGACGACGCCACCATCGCCGAGACTGCCGGCATGTATGTGGGCATGGATCGCTTTGAGTGCCGCAAGGCCATCGCCGAGGATCTCGCCAAGGCCGGCCTGCTCGAGCGCGTCGAAGACTATACCAACAATATCGGCCTGAGCGAGCGCACCAAGGCTCCCATCGAGCCGCGTCTGTCGCTGCAGTGGTTTGTCGACATGAAGCACTTTGCCGACATCTCGCTCGCTCCGGTCATGGACGACATCATACGCTTTGTGCCCGAGAAGTACAAGACCACATACCGCAACTGGCTCGAGAATATCCAGGACTGGTGTATCTCGCGCCAGCTCTGGTGGGGCCACCGCATACCTGCCTGGTACTATATCTCGCCCTCCGACGGTACCGAGAAAATCGTCGTGGCCGAGAATCTCGAGAAGGCGCTCGCCAAGGCCCGCGCCGGCGTGGGCTGCGAGGGGCTGCAACCCTCAGACCTGCGTCAGGACGAGGGCGCCCTGGACACATGGTTCTCATCGTGGCTGTGGCCCATCACCCTCTTCGACGGCATCAACAATCCCGGCAACCCCGAGATCAACTATTACTATCCCACGGCCACGCTGGTCACCGGCCCCGACATCATCTTCTTCTGGGTGGCGCGCATGATCATGGCCGGATACGAGTATGTGGGCAAGGAGCCATTCCGCAACGTGTATTTCACCGGCATCGTGCGCGACAATCTCGGCCGCAAGATGTCGAAGTCGCTGGGCAACTCCCCCGACCCGCTCGACCTCATCGACCGCTACGGCGCCGACGGTGTGCGCATGGGCATGATGCTCGCCGCCCCGGCCGGCAACGATATCATGTTTGACGAGCGCCTCTGCGAGCAGGGCCGCAACTTCTGCAATAAGATATGGAATGCCTTCCGCCTGGTGAGCGGCTGGCAGGAAGACGCCTCGGCGCGTCCCGACGAGGTGTCGGCGCTGGCCGTGCGCTGGTTCCGCTCGCGCCTCAACGCCACCGTGGCCGAGGTCGCCGACCTGATGGAGAAATTCCGCATCAACGAGGCCCTGATGGCAGTGTACCGACTCTTCTGGGACGACTTCTCGTCGTGGTACCTCGAGATGGTCAAGCCCGCCTACGGCTGCCCTGTCGACGCCGAGACCATGCGCGCCACGCGCTCGTACTTCGATGCGCTGCTGCGCCTGCTCCACCCCTTCATGCCCTTCATCACCGAGGAGCTGTGGCAGCACCTGGGCGAGAGCCGCGCCGAGGGCGAGAGCATCATGTATGCGGCCATGCCCGAGGGCGGTACTGTCGACGAGACGCTTGTGGCAATGGTGGCCCGCGCCCGCGAGATTATCTCGGGTGTGCGTGCCGTGCGTGCCAAGAAGAATATCCCCGCCCGCGATGCGCTCACCCTCAACGTGCTGGGCGACCTGGAGGCCGACATCACCCCCATGCTCTGCAAGCTCGCCGGGCTGGAGGCTGTCAATACCGGCGCCGCCAAGGATGCCGCCGCCGCATCGTTTATGGTGGGCACGCTCGAGCTCAACGTACCCCTGGCATCGGCCATCGATGTGCCGGCCGAGATAGGCCGCCTTGAGAAGGAAATCAAGTATCTCGAGGGCTTCAAGGCATCGATTGAGAAGAAGCTCTCCAATGAGCGCTTTGTGGCCGGCGCTCCCGCCGCCGTGGTAGAGGGTGAGCGCAAGAAGCTCGCCGATACCCTGAGCAAGCTGGAGGCCAACGCCGCTACTCTCGCCGCTCTCAAGGCCTGACAGACAGTGTGCCATGACAGCCTACAAGCCATCTGACCGCCTGCGCGACATGCTCGCCGACAATGCCCTGCTGCTGCCGGCCCTGAGCCGCTTCGGCATATCGCTGGGCTTCGGCGGCGCGTCGGTGGCCGAGGTGTGCGCGGCACACGGTGTGCACTGTCCCACGCTGCTGGCGGTGGTCAACTTCATCAGCGGCCGCGCGTTTACGCCCGACGATGTGTCGGCCGGCGCCCTCACGGCTTATCTGCGCAGCGCCCACCGCTACTTTATCGAATATGTACTGCCCGGCCTGCGCCGACGTCTCATAGAGGCTGTCAGCGCAGGCTCGCGCAGCGACATATCCATCGCGCTTCTGCGCTTTTTCGACCAATATGCCGCCGAGGTGCGCGCCCATATGGAGTATGAGGAAAAGACCGTCTTTGTACACGTCGACAGCCTCATCGCGGGCACGGGCGGCGACGGCGAGTTTGCCATCAGCGACTTCCGCAACCATCACAAGCCCATCTCGCGCCAGCTCAAGGAACTCAAGGAGCTGCTCATCTGCCATTTCACCGCAGAGCCGTCGCAGGTGGATACGCTCAACTCACTGCTCTTCGACCTGGTGATGTGTGAGCGCGACATCACGATGCACTGCCGGGTGGAAGACGACCTGTTTATCCCCGCCGTGGAGCGCCTTGAGCGCAGCGGAGCCCGCCGCGGCGACTTGCCCGCGGGCGATACCGCCGCGCTGGCCGACAACGGCGACATCGTGCTCACAGCCCGCGAGCGCGACATCATACGCCTCATCGCGGCCGGTAAATCAAACAAGGAGATTGCTGACGAACTCTTCCTCTCGGTACACACCGTGGCCACCCACCGCCGCAATATCTGCGCCAAACTCGACATCCATTCCGCCGCCGGTATCGCCGTATACGCCCTCATGCACGGTATAGCGTGAGCCCCCCACGGGGGAGAGTAGGGGGCGTCTACTCGTGCAGCGACTCCACCAGCCGCCGTGCCATCCTCGACATACGCACAGCCCGCGGTATACCCACGGCCAGTCCCGCCGCCAGCCCGACGACCATGGCCAGCAGCATGTCGCTGCCATATGCCCCGATCAGGCTCACAGCCAGCGCCGCCAGCACCGCGGCTCCGCCGATGATGCCTCCGATGCGTATCTGGCGCTGGCGCAGCCGTATCATCACGGCGCGGCGCAGGGCCTCGGCCACGGGCATCTCTGCCAGCGGTATCTCAGATGTATAGTCGGCCAGCAGGCGGTTGAGGATGCTCATCACCAGCCCGAATACCGCGTAGATCACACATATCCATATATTCAGCTCAAGTACCGCATACAGCATATATGCCAGCGGTATCATCAGCAGGCCGGCAATCGCCGTGCGCCGCTGCCGCCGCGCCAGGCGGTATTGCAGCGGGGCCGTATTGCCGCGGGCGATGCTGTCGGCGGCGCGCGATGCCGCCGAGTCGAGGCTGTCTTGGTCGACCCTCATGCCTTGCCATGCGCGGCGTATGGCATCGAGGCCGTCGGGGGTATTGTTGCGGTCATTCATAGGTGTGCGAGTTTGGTGAGTTTCTCTCTGATGCGGTGCAGGCGCGTGGCCACATTGGCCCGCGATATACCCGTGATGTCGGCGATCTCGCCGTATGGCTTCTCGTCGAGCCACAGCATGAGCAGCGCCTTGTCAAAAGGCTCCAGCAGCGAGATGAGCCGGTACAGCTCGCGTATCTCCTCGACGGAGCCTTGCTCGGCTGCAATCTCAGGGCAGGAGTCGAGCCCGACCGCGCCGTCGACATGGCGGCGGTTGCGCCGGTGCCAGGTGATACAGGTGTTGATGGCCAGGCGGTATATCCAGGTCGACACTTTCGCCGCCCCGGCATACGAGTCCATGCCGCTCCAGAGATTGAGCATCACTTCCTGATACAGGTCGGCAAAGGGCGCCGACGGCGAGGCATACACCGAGCATACCTTGGCGATGACCACCTTGTGGCGGTCGGCCAGCTCGAGAAAGCGCTCGCGGCGCGTCGGATTGCCTTTGCTTGTGTGCATACACATATGACGCATGTTATTGCACAAAATTACATGACACAACTACAAATTTTTGTAAAAAAACATTAAACCCGCGCCGTCTCCCACGCTTTTTGTCGTACATTTGTCATTAGAAAAACACAAACACACCATACCCACCACACTGAAACTGACCCAACCGAAATGAAAACCGATCTTAGCTCGCAGATTAAGCTCGACCGCATCCCTCGCCGGTACTACCATCCCGACAGTGAGATAGAGCTGGCCGCACTTACCCGCGAGGAAAAAATCTTCACCCGCATCTTTGAGAATGCCGCCGACGGCGCCGACTTCGTCGCTTCGGAGATGGTACGCTACATCAACCGCTACGTACAGCAGAAGGGCAAGTGTGTGCTCGCCCTCGGCGCAGGCGTCAGCACCCACCGCGCATACGCCAGCCTCATACGCATGTACCGCGAGAGCAAGGTGTCGCTCAAAAATGTGGTGATATTCAACATCGACGAGTTTTTCCCCCTCGTGCCCGGCGGCCCCTCGACCCTGCGCGTACTCAACGATATCCTGCTCAGCCACACCGATATCGAGCCTGCCAACATCCGCACCATCAATCCCGAGGTCACCAAGGAAGACATGTATGAGTACTGCCGCGACTACGAGCAGGCCATCGCAAACGCCGGCGGCATCGACGTGGTCGTATGCGAGATAGGCTCCAACGGCTCCATCGCCTTCAACGAGCCGGGCAGCGCCGCCACCAGCGATTGCCGCCTCGTGCTGCTCAGCAACGATACCCGCCACCAGCTCTCATCCGACTACAAAGACGACCAGGTACCCTCCACGGCCATCACCCTCGGCATCGGCAACATCCTCCAGGCCAAGCGCATCATCACCATGGCATGGGGCGAAAACCGCGCCGGCATCATCCGCAAGGTAGTCGAGGAGCAGGCCACCACCCAGGTGCCCGCCTCGCTCCTTCAGGGTCACCCCCACGTAAAGGTGGTCACCGACCTGGGCGCAGCCGAGGAGCTTACCCGCATAAGCCGTCCCTGGCAGGTCACCTCGGCCGAGTGGAACGACAAACTTATCCGCCGCGCCATCGTATGGCTCTGCAACCAGACCGGCAAGCCCATCCTCAAACTCACAGACAAAGACTATAATGATTGGGGATTAGGTGAACTGCTCGCATTATATGGTTCTGCCTACAACGTAAACATCAAGATATTCAACGATCTTCAGCACACCATCACCGGTTGGCCCGGCGGTAAGCCCAATGCTGACGACACCTACCGTCCCGAACGCGCAAATCCCTATCCCAAGCGCGTGATAGTATTCAGCCCCCACCCCGACGACGATGTAATCTCAATGGGTGGCACACTGAAACGTCTTGTCGACCAGAAGCACGACGTACATGTAGCCTACGAAACTTCCGGAAACATTGCTGTAGGCGATGAGGATATGATGCGCTATTTCCTCATGATGGACAAGATAGCTCCTATGTTCGGATTCCAGACCGAAGGCTACGACAAACTCAGTGATGGTGTACGTAAATTCGTGGCTCAGAAAAAGGCAGGAGAAATGGATACTGCCGAAATACGCGAAATCAAAACCATGATTCGTCAGGCAGAAGCAACAATCGCATGCAACTATATAGGTGTAAAACCTCAAAATATACACTTCCTGCGCTTACCATTCTACGAAACCGGTACCATCAAGAAAGGCGATTTGTCAGAAGCCGATATCGAACGTGTAAAAGCTCTTCTCGAAGAAGTAAAACCCCATCAGATATTCGTTGCCGGTGACCTTGCCGACCCACATGGAACTCACCGTGTATGTACTGACGCTGTACTTGCCGCTCTTTATGAACTTCGTGGTGAAGAATGGATGAAAGACTGCCGTATATGGATGTACCGAGGCGCATGGGCAGAATGGGAAATTGACCACATTGAGATGGCAGTACCTATCAGCCCTGAGGAACTGCGTTTCAAACGCAACTCCATCCTCAAACACCAGAGTCAGATGGAAAATGCTCCCTTCCTTGGCGACGATGACCGTCTGTTCTGGCAGCGTGCCGAAGAACGCAATCGTGCCACTGCCCAACTATATGAGAACCTTGGTCTCGCTTCATACGAGGCTATGGAAGCTTTCGTGGAATACCATCCCATAAAGGATTAATATAAATAATTTCCACCCATAACGCGACGGCGGTGTGCAACAATGAAACAGCACACCGCCGTCACTTATTCAACGCCCGATATCCACACACGCTCCATTCGCCATAAGTAATCCTGCGCACATACGTGTTAAATATATATCCATCCAACAATCACATCATGAAACATCTGCTTGCCATCACCATATTTGCAATCCCCCATCTCTCACAGTCAGCGACTCCACAAATAACAATGGTGGATATTCCTGCAGGTTACTTCTATATGGGAGGTAATGGAGAGGGCGAAAATTTTGATGAATCACCGGTACACAAAGTTGTGATATCTGAACCGTTCAGAATGTCAGCAACAGAAATAACCAACGCACAATATGAAGAGTTTGACCCGTCGCACCGTTCATATCGTGGCAAGGATAATGTATCGTGGAACGATGATGAAGCGGTGACCAACGTATCCTATCAAGATGCCATGGCTTTCTGCCGATGGCTTGGCAAAAAACATAATAAGAATTACCGTCTGCCCACTGAAGCGGAATGGGAATACGCCTGCCGTGCCGGCACAAATACTCCATTTTGGATGGGCGACGGACTTCCGGGAGATTACCACCGGAATCAACGTGTGGCACGTGATTTTGAACCTGTTTCACTCTCGGTGATGGCCAATGCCGCCAATCCCTGGGGATTATATGGTATGCACGGTAATGTCGAGGAGTGGTGTTTGGACTGGTACGCACCTTACTCGCCTGAAGAATCCACAGACCCCCAAGGTCCACTTTCGGGAGAATACAAAGTGACACGCGGCGGAAGCCACCACACACCGGAGCGGTATCTACGTAGTCGCAACCGAAGTGCTATGATACCCACCGACAAGCACTCACAGACCGGGTTCCGCATTGTCGAATCCGATGCCACTCTGAATATATCAGGAGCCATACAGCAGCCATCACTAAATACACTCGACGTATCAACGGAGAAAGTTACGTGGGACACTGTCACATCACCTATATTCATGTCTCCAATACCATTTGTCATTGAACCGACTTGTGGTTCAGGCACTCCGTATTATAAGCATAATCATCAGCCGAGCGTGACCTGGTGTGACAATGGGGATCTCCTTGCGATATGGTTTTCCGCTAATGAAGAAAATGGACGTGAGGTATCAGTCCTTGCATCGCGGTTGCGCCACGGTGCCGACCATTGGGACGAAGCATCACTATTCTATAAAGTACCTGACCGTAATATGACCGGCAGTTCCCTGCTTAATGACGGTAGAGGACGGCTTATTCATATCAACGGCGTGGAAGCATCCGGTGACTGGCAGAATCTTGCCATGATAATGCGTACAAGCACCGACAATGGGACTACGTGGAGCACATCAAGAATTATAGCTCCCGAGCATACCAAAAGACATCAGGTGATATCCGGAAACATAATTACACGGGAAGGATGGTTGTTACAGGCATGCGATGCCGGTCCCGGAAGCCACGACGGCACAGCAATACACATAAGCCGCGACAATGGCAATACCTGGTCCGACCCATGGGACGGCTCACCCCTACCCGACTTCAAAGATGGAGGGACAGGCACAACTATTGCAGGAATACATGCAGGGATAGTACAGCTTACCGATGGCTCTCTTATGGCTTTAGGTCGTGGCAACAGTATTACCGACAGCCTTGGACGAAAACGTATGCCCATGAGTATCTCGCACGATATGGGACGTACTTGGACCTATCGTGCAAGCGAGTTTCCGCCTATCGACGGTGGACAACGTCTGATACTACGCCGATTGAACGAAGGACCGATACTTCTTGTATCATTTACCGACCATCCATTACGCACACCCGTTGAGGAAAGAGGCATGGAACTTACATGCGCGGATGGAAAAACCCGCGTATGTTATGGTATGTATGCTGCAGTGTCGTACGATGAAGGCAAGACGTGGCACACCCGAAAATTACTCTCCGATGGACAATCACGTTACCTCAATGGTGGCGGATGGACCGGGTTCTTCGAATCAGACCTTACACATGCTGAACCTCGTGGATATTTAGCCGCGACACAAACACCCGACGGCATAATCCACATACTCAGCAGCCGCCTGCACTATCGCTTCAATCTTGCCTGGCTTGAAGCGCGGTAACCATTTCTAAAGTCAATACATTCACACCATCTCTTCCCTTGCCCACTCAACAAGCTGGCATATCAATGGCACCAATGTCTTACCCTTATTCGTAATCGAATATTCCACTTTAGGAGGAACGCACGCATATACTTTCCTTGCCACCAATCCATCGGACTCAAGAGTCTTGAGTGTCGATGACAACACCTTTGCAGATATATCGGGAAGTATATGTGTAAACTCATTAAACCTCACGCACTCCTTCTCTCCAAGAATCATCAATACAAGCATTGCCCACTTAGAACTGAAACGAGAAATCACCTGCCGCACCGGACATCGCTCAACGCACGAATATTTTTTTAAGTCCTCATTCATTTTTTTATTGCTAATAATCAATAAAAGTAACCTCATAGTAAGCCAGTCACCATTTCGTAAGCTCTTGCACTTCATTGAAAAACAAAATAAATTTGCGGTAACAAAAAGTAAGTGACTAACAATTGCAAATTTAATAACTAAATGTAACAGGACAATGAACGAAATGAAAAAAATCAATGGAAACGAAAATTTCACACACGCTTCAATAGGTAAATTATCTGAGTTCTCCGGCAAGCAATTTGCCAAAGATTTAATTGGCTCGACTGGATGCGAACTATCATTCGGCACACTCGATGCCGGGCAAGCCGTACCGTTCTTCCACTCACATAAACAAGATGAGGAGATATACATAATTCTGAGTGGGAGTGGTGATTTTCAAGTCAATGACACCGCATTTCATATAGAAGAAGGGTCAATTGTCCGAGTAGCGACAAACTGCAACCGCTCGATGCGCAACACATCATCAGCTCCTATGCTGTACATCTGCATACAAGCCAGAGAAAACAGTCTTGTCCAATCCACTATGGACGATGCAGAAATCACAGAGCAACCCACTGTTTGGTAATCAAAACAACCACAAAGCTCATTATTATTCATCTGATTATCATTCACATCAGATAAATTACAAACTAACAAACACAAAACAGAAGTGGTCGCCTTAATGGTGACCACTTCTGTTTATTATATGTGTGATGTTAATTTATCAGCAACCTACAAGTGTAAGCAAGCTGTCATAGAAGAAGCTTACGATACCCAAGCCAATGATACCGGCAACACAAATCCACATGCCGAGACGTTCTGAACATGCCGAACGGAAATTGGCTATGTTGCACTCTTCCTCATTGTTAATGAACATAGCCTTAACAACGAGCAAATAGTAGTACAATGATATGATAGTGTTAATCAAAGCGATAAGCACTAATACGTATATCGCTATACTACCCTGGTTGATAGCAGAGGTAAATATGAAGAATTTACTGAAGAATCCTGCAAATGGAGGAATACCGGCAAGAGAGAACATTGCCAACAT
>OFFM01001830.1_pt1 | contig 10609 bp, 9 predicted proteins | sample 1521401 | NCBI WGS metagenome assembly OFFM01 (sample SAMEA3504118, study PRJEB24116) | mouse gut metagenome | biome: mouse gut; feature: mouse-associated habitat; material: faeces | place: Denmark | collected 2011
AAATTGACTTCGTGACCCGTCGCGGCACAAAGGTCGAGCAACTGATCCAAGTATGCTACGACATGACCTCCGAGAAAACCCGCAAGCGCGAACTTGACGCCCTCGTCGAAGCCGCCGAAGAACTCCACTGCGACAACCTTCTCGTCATTACCAACGACCAAGAGGAGCAAATCGAATGGAAAGGGGGAAAAATTGACATAGTTTCAATGAATCATTTTTAATTTATGATTGATATTACTATATTTTCATCTCGCGAATTAGCTTTGGCAGTGTGGATTACTATCGTCTTGACATGGATGTGTTTTAGCCAAAACCTTCGTAATAGTCTGGGAGATATACTCGCAGCTTTCTTTAAATTAAAGTTGCAGATACTTTTTGTTGGTGGCTATATTTATTTAGCATTGCCACTTCTATTATTCTTTGAATATATATATTGTGATAGGATTGTAGTGAAAGATTGCATTGTATTCGTATTTATTACATCAATAGTAATGATTGGTGGGGCTATAGAGCAAAAACGCATAAGGAACAATGTGTTTGACTCCATCAAGGCAACAACCTTAATAGCGTTTTACATTAATGTTTTTACGTTTAGTTTTATTGTTGAATTTATTCTCCTACCAATCGTCGTATTTCTTTCTATGACGGCTGCATACGCGAAAGGGTCAATAAATCAAGATGAAAATAAAGTAGGATGCTTATTGGAGTCGTTAACTAATATTATTTATCTCGGAATAATCATTTATAGTGGAGTGAGTATCTACCAGGATCTATCAGTTATAATTCAAAAACAGGCAGTATATTCACTGACACTTCCAATCATAATGACGGTTTATTTTACTCCATATTTGTTTGCGGTAAAGGTATATTCTGCGTATGAGTGTTTTTTAGTTCGATTAAAAGCATCTACTTCAAATTCACATGAAAAAGACTATCATGTAAGACGCAATATGATAATGCGTTATTGTGGACTTAATCTCAAAAAATTGACATATGTAAGCAAACATCTGAAAATATTCATGTATCAAGACAATCATGAATTTGAAAATGCATTGAGGAGTATCAGCTCTCAATATCAGCATCAGTGAATGAGTGCTTCATAATTCTTGATGTTTATTGTGCCAATGATTTTAATAGTCTTACAGCAGAATTTCCGGCGATTTCCATCCGTTCTCTTTTTCTAAAGATGTCGGATTCGTTGTTCGCATACTTGATTTCCTCTACAACCGTTAGTTTATATATTTCATATGTTTCTGGAAATAAATCCTTATTCTTTTCAATTAAGAATAATGTACTCAATAACAAACCTTGATTTTCACCGGGATTATAATAATCAATTGACAATGGTACTTTTTCAAGAAGATTCTTAGCTTCCAATCGGACTGTATTTTTTCCGTTTCTCCAATTGAATTTGAGCATCCGTTTCTCGCTGATACAGCGTGAAACAGATGCCGGATATTGCACTTGTAATTAACAATATCGCATAGGCAATAATATTCCTAACGGACTTTAATTTAATGGAGAATACAAATGCGTATATTGATGTAATTGAACCCAATATACTGAGTATAGTCAAAAAAACGCCCATATCACTAATATCAATAATTAATGATGCAAATTTACGAAAAAATGGCTGCTCTAATAAGATAACTTGCGAAATATTTTTGTAACTTTGCAATCCCCTGATGGCATACTCGGGAAGAACATTGAAATAGTGCCGTGTGCAATTCGTGAACAACGGAAAGCGCGACATCGTAATATCCTGAATACCACTTAGCTAAAGCGACATTCCGCGGCTACAGGCAGATCACTAGGAAGTTCGGACCTCCACTGCAAAACGCTGAAACCAGATAATGTGTATGACAACTAAACGTAATTGATGAAATGAGATTCTGTTATTATCTCTTTTATGTTCTCGCCATTCTATCATGCATTGGCGGAATTAGCTCGTTCTTAACGGGAATGCATCGCCTTTCGATGTCGGCTCTTGCAATCAACGTCATATTTGACTTGGCTTTTACCGGAATTTGCTGGCTCGTGTCCCGTTGGTTTAAGAAAAAACTTGAGGCTAAGAGATTAGAGGATGAATAAGAACCGGAAGTATTCCGATATAGCAAATTGAATACACCTAAAATCTAACATATGGGACTATTTGACCGCTTTGGCAAAAAGAATAAAACCGCATCTGAAGAACCTGTGAGAAGTGAATTTGATGTTGATAATTGGTTCTGGGATTCGTTCTTATTGAATGAAGCCAAGTTCAGACATCAGCAAGCAACCGTGAAGCGTTCATCTGAAACCGAACCTATTACGTTAGGTTATATTCTGCAGGAACTGCTGAATATAGACCTTGCTGATGTCGGTTCTATGACTATTGTTAGCCGTGGCGAGTTTGGTCAGGATGAGAGGACTGAAATAATCACCGAAAAACAGAGTGTCCTCGAGTATCAACCGTATAAAGCGATTCTCCGCATTAACAAAAAAGGTGAGACCGTTCCTCGAACCGGAGAGAACACTACGCTCGTAATTTCATATCGACCGGGGGATGTTGTTTATGATAATCACGAGAACAAGAACGATAAATCCATATTGTACTCGAACAACTCTATCATAATATACCTCAGAGGACTTGGTCCATTCATGCACGAGACGGCATATATGCGCGTGTCTGTAATGATTCCTAACTTTTCCAGTCCTGATGATTTCAGAATTACACATTCCAATAATCAACCATTCACCACCAGCTTCATACTCGGATACGACATCGTTTCACCGGAATCCAAATTGAAGAAATACGATGAAATCGAAAAGTCTTTAATTGAGAAATCTCACAAGGAAGAAGAATTGTCGAAAGATGAACAGACTATCTTGGAAGGCATTACATATTCCAAGAGTTTGGGATATGATTTCGGATATGGCAAGTGGCTCGTGAGCGAAAAGCGTTTCGCTGATGCGCTGATGCCACTGATGAAAGTGTATCAGCATCTAAAAACATATGTCATCACTAACTTTGAACAACTGCATGAGGTATTCTTCGAGACATGCTTCAATATCGGTTTCTGTTTCAATGAAATGGAACAATATGACCGTGCAGCCTATTATCTCGACATAATTCAAAGTACAGATAATCAGAAATACACCATTGAATATATCAATGCCTTAGTCAATAATGGAGACCCTCGTTCAATGGATATAGTCAAGCATTATCTTCATGAGTTTAACGATGGCACAAGGGCGATTGATTCTGCGGAAAAAGCGTTCTTCTATGAATTCCTTTGTCGTCGCTTGGCCTACCTTTTTATAGACTATAAAATGTGGGATAAGGCTCGCGATCTCCTTGAGCAATTAAAGGCGAACCCGGCTTGTCATGATTTCGCGGTTCAGGAATTGGAATATATAGATCATGTCTGTTCTAATCAATAATGCCTTCTAAAACGGATTGTGTGTCATAAAAAGAAAAGTTATGGGAATTCTTAACAAGCTCGGAGATCTATTATTTAAGGGGTTCATGTCTTCGGCTGGAGTGGAGTGTCTTAATCCATATATTGGTTTACTTCTAAAGGCAGACGAAAATAATTTAATAGCCGATGAATTGTATCGTTTATCATTAGCTTTCCAATACGGAGAATATGGATTGTCTATAGATGAAGGTAAAGCAATGCACTATTGTAAAATAGCTGCAGAAAAAAATCATGAAGTAGCCCAACTATTCTATGCTATGTGGCTTATGAGAAAACCGGACGACGCATCTCTAGAAGTGTTATATTGGCTTCAAAAAGCAGCCGAACAAGGAGAACGACAATCCCTGTACAATTTGGGGATAAGTATCCACAAAGGAAATATATCAGGCAAAGATCCTATCAAAAACAGTCTTCCTCTTTTTCGCAAGGCCGCAGAACTGGGATATGCGCCAGCATATAGTCGAATGGCATGGATATATTACGATGGAGAAGGTGTCGAAAAAAATAATGCAATTGCGAAATATTGGGCATGGTTAGATTATGCCCAATGCTCAACTGAAGAAGACCGCAAAAAGTCTATATTCAACACCTTAGTAGAAGAAAATGACATCGTAAAAATCGGTGATGCCATTGACGAGTCTTCAAAATATGCTATAAATCATAAGAAGATTATCGAAGACGCAGCTGAAGCTGGCGAATCTGATGCTTTGAATAATTGGGGTACAGGAATCTTCAATGCAGACAAGCAAAAAGGAATGGAATTGCAACAACGCGCCATTGATATGGGCCATAAGATTGCAGCATGTAATATGGGCAAGCATTTGTGGATTGAATCGGTGAAAGATTATGCTAATGCACTGTCTCTTTTTCAGTCGGCGGCAGAATGGGGTTGTGCAGAAGCTCAATACAGCCTTGCAGTCATGTATGGTGAAGGATTAGGCGTATCCAAGGATATATCTCGCGCCTGGCATTGGCTTGAAAAAAGTCTAAACAAAGGATGTAATGATGCAAGACGTTATTTTTCACATCTGATTATTACCAATCAATTACAAGACTTTCTTCCTGATAATGTTATGCGAGGTCCATCATACTTAGAATTATCTGGTTCTCCGGAATGATGTATCAAACGCCCACTACATGAAAAAGAAGATTGCTATTTGTATAGGGTCTATATTGGCTCTGATTATAGGCATGATGATTGTTTGTGACCGGATGGTTTACCATGCAGCAAAGGACAGGCTGTTTGATACGGTTAAGGATATGCCGCATCGAAAGGTTGGACTTGTGCTTGGCACTTCGCCTATTTCTACTTGGAATGGACGGAGGAATTATTACTTTGACCATAGAATAAAGTCGGCAGCCGAATTGTATAAGGTCGGGAAAGTTGACTGGCTTGTGGTCAGTGGCGGCGATTACCGAAATTCAGAGAATGGCTATGATGAGCCGGTGGCTATGCGGGATTCTCTGATAAAGCAGGGAGTCGATTCAATCCGCATTGTGCTCGACTATGACGGCACTCGCACGCTCAACTCCATTGCCAAGATGCGTGATGTGTATCGGCAAGACTCAATCGTAATAATTTCGCAGAAATATCATAACGAGCGTGCCTTGTATCAGGCAAAACACCTAGGCATTGATGCTATTGGATTTAATGCAAAGACTCCCGGCAGGCGCACTTCGTGGTTGCGCAACCGCGGGCGTGAGGTACTTGCCCGCGTCAAACTTTTCATAGACATCGCCAGAGGTGTGCAACCAGACATCAAGGAGTCAATGGTCAGTGATTTTACTGAGTCAAAATTTAAGTTCTTGTCAGAATCACATATACAAACAGAATATGGAGATTTAATTTGCCTGAAACCGGACATGAGCATTCTGACAATGGACTTGGTGTGCGGAGAGATTCCTTCGGTTGACAACGATTCCATTGTCTTGGCTTTCGCCGGCGCGTTTACAGGAACTGAGTTCGATAAAGGACATACCACTATCGCTGGAGATCATGTCTCAGGAGGCACAAGATTCAAAGGCTACCGTTGTAAACGAAATACAGGAGCATTTACATGGTCACCTTTTTCGGGCTCACAGTTCTTTTACGACAACTATTCCTCGGCATTGGACACTGCCACGAAAGAAAGCGGTATGGGATTTGCGCAGGAAATGATGATTCATAACGGTGAAGCGGTAAAGACAACACGTCCATTAGGTAACAAGAATGTGTTTCGTGCTTTATGTCTGGATTCAAAAGGAGAATTGGCACTATACGAAAGTCAAGGCATCGTTACATTCGGTAATTTCATAGATGCACTCCTTAGCCAAGGAGTGAAGGAGGCTCTTTACACCGACATGGGGCAAGGTTGGAACTACTGCTTCTACCGCGTCAACGCCAATGAGTCCTCTCCCAAATACCTTCACGACCAACCGCTGCCCTACGCTTCCAATTTTGTTGTGCTGAAAGTGAAAGAATAATATATATCCCAACTGAACATCTTTGAATAACATCATTACTTGAACAACTGAAAGGCTTTATTTTCAAGCATAAGCTATTAGTCATCAGTATTGTTTTGCACTTGTGCTGATTCAGGTCGTGTGGGTGCCTATTGGAGTAATGGTAGTTCGGATAAGGATATTGGCAAGCTGTTTGTCTCGTTTCTGTCTACACCCTTTAAATGTGATTATCGTACTGAGGATTGTTTGCTGTCCCCAGTACGATAATCAATAACCGATTTGTTCTATTCGTTCCCCTCTATGATATGAATATCGCAGTGATGTTTGTTTATCAGTTGCCGATGTGGGATTGGTTGTTGCTGTTGTAGCGGTTGCCTTGGATAACGATTGTGTCGAGGGTAGCATTGATTTCTGCCATTTCTTCAGGAGTATAAGTTACATTTGCTGCTGCAATGTTGTCTTCAAGATGTCTGAGGCTTCGGCTGCCGGGTATAGGCACAATCCACGGTTTCTGATATAATATCCACGAAATGGCGACTTGTGCGGGTGTGACACCTTTCTTTTCAGCGATAGACTTGACAAACTCCACAAGAGCCATATTCGCCTCGATATTTTCTTTTTGGAAACGTGGAACAGAAGAACGGAAGTCGTGTTTTCCGAACTTTGTGTCTTTGGTTATGCCGCCTGTAAGAAAACCTTTGCCGAGTGGACTGAATGGAACAAGACCTATACCGAGTTCTTCAAGAACAGGCAGGAGGTTCTTTTCAGGCTCACGCCAGAACAGTGAAAACTCGCTCTGAACGGCTGTAAGCGGCAAGATAGAATTTGCCTCGCGGATAGTATTTACTCCGGCCTCTGATAGACCCCAATGGAGTATCTTACCCTCATCCATAAGGTCTTTGATTGTTCCTGCAACGTCGGCAATGGGAACATCGGGGTCTACGCGGTGCTGATAGTAAAGGTCGATATGGTCTGTGCGGAGACGCTTCAATGAGCCTTCCACAGACTTTCGGATTGTTTCCGGACGGCTGTCAAGCACTTGCTTGAAATCATCCATATTCATGCTTATACCAAACTTGGTGGCAATCTTCACTTCGTTACGTATCGGTTCGAGAGCCTCGCCTACAAGTTCCTCATTTGTATAAGGCCCGTAGACTTCCGCCGTATCGAAGAAAGTAACACCCAGATCATGGGCTGTCCGTATAAGTTTTATCATCTCTTTCTTGTCGGCAGGTTCACCGTAGCCGTGGCTCATCGCCATGCAGCCAAGTCCGACTGCAGATACTTCGAGTGGTGAAGTCGTTCCTAAAATTCTTTGTTTCATATTCTGTAATTATTGAATTCAGTAAAAGAACAAACTGCCCATGCCGTATGAGCCTGAAAAAATACGGTAAACAATGTACTTTTTACGGTTTCTCAATCAGCATATACCGGTGGAATCCCGGTGTTGCCGTCAACTGTCATATTCTTCTGCCAGAATTTGAGAGCGTAGTTTACCCAACCCTCGGCAACAGTGCCTTCACCGAGGCCGAAACCATGCCCCAAGCCATCGTAGACGTGAAACTCAGTAGGAATTCCCATTGCGGAAAGACGTTGCAGCCGACTTTGCATTGTCTGCCAAGAGGCTATACCATCGTTAGAGCCGACACAGACGTATGTAGGAGCATCATATTGAGAGGCTGAGGAATACCCGGTATATTGCATTATTACAGTGGCAGCCTGAGGAATATCGGTGCGCCCGGTAAGTTGGTAAAGGTATGCTGAATTTCCGAGAGTGGCTGCCATTCTCGCTCCCGCCGAACCTCCCCAAAGAGAATAATCCTCAGGTTTGACTCCCAATTCCGCGGCATTGTCATGAACAAAGCTTATTGCACGAGCCAAATCTGTGTATGGATCATCGGGGCGATATATCAGCGCAAATGCGTTGTAGCCTGCATTGCTTATTTCGAGAGAGTGCGGGAAACTGTCGTGCATAGCCCCGACATACATAAATCCTCCTCCGGCATTGGTGATGGCGAACGGCTTTCCTACTTCTCCTCTGAAGAGGAATAATCCGGTATCCGCTTTAGATGGATCTGCTGCTATTTCAGCATCGGAATAAATTTGATAGAATATCCGGTTGCCGGCTGCCGCGTCGTTATAGAGCCGGTTGATTATCTCTACAGTTTTATCTGTCCGGATATGGCTGTACCATACATATACGCTCGACGAACTGATTTGGGCAAGCGTCATCGAGCCTGAAACATAGCGGTCTACCGGAAAGAGGAGGTAGCCGAAATCTGCGAAAGCGGGGTCGGAAATAATGTCTTCAACAGTAGAGTTTGCTGTAAATCTATTTTCTGTCGGAGCATTTGCAGTTCCATTATTTAGATTGGATTGTTTTTCACTGTCGGGTCTCATAGAAAGTTCCTCTTTTTTTATAATGTCGTCTTCCACAGAGCATGAAGCGCACAAAAGGATTACCGACAATATGGCGACGTTAATTTTCATATTAAAAATCGATCATTGTTCGATAAGCAAAATTACTTTATGAACGGTAGATATGGCCTATAATTATTTCAGTTTGTTTATCCTATTTTTCAGAAAATCGCCTTAGCAAACTGTAAATAAGAAAAAAGTGTATGACACACAGTAATTTTGATTGGATTGCTACTGCCCAAAAGAAATACCTTTGCAGATATCATTACAACATTTGCAAGATGAAAGCAAAAAGTATCATTATATTGATTCTCGGACTTATCGGTTGTTCATGCAGTAAATTTACAGGCTCAAAAGAACCGCTCTATATTGGCGATGAAATATCGTCTGATACGACACACAATGTATTGGTAGCATATTTCAGCCGGAGCGGAAATACAGAGCAGGTCGCAACTGCAATAGCTGAGCATACCGGCGCCACATTGTATCGTATAGAAAGGGAAGTCCCTTATCCGGAAGATTTTGAAGATTGTGCCACAGAAGCAAAATCGGAGCTGAATGACAGCATATTCCCGGCGTTGAAAGATACTATTGCTGATTTTGACAAGTATGATGTGATTTTTGTCGGAGGTCCGGTATGGTGGCATACTGCACCAATGCCTGTACTGTCTTTCCTTAAAAAATCCGGTTATGATTTTAATGGAAAGATTGTGGTACCATTCTGCTCATACGCCAATATGTTTCCACATGAGACATTACTTGAACTTGTAGACTCTACTCCGAATTCACTGCACCCCACCGGTTTTATCTCAGAGAAAGGAGATACAACCGGTATAGCCCAATGGCTCGATGATATAAACTTAAAACTAAAATAACAATGGCAAGATGTATCATGACTTTTGTCGCAACAATATTACTTGCGGCAGGAGTTCAAGCCCAAACACGCCAGTCAGAAGAAATGGCGTATAGGGTAAAAGACCAAGCCTTTAATCATTCTCAGGTTGAAGGCATATCACATTTCATCACTGACAAACTCGGTTCGCGCCTTGCGGCGTCAAAACAAAAAATGCGTGCCGAACAACTTGTGACGGACACATTGAAGGGTTTTGGATTCGATAATGTCCACACCGAGTTTGCCTCTGAATTTACAAAAGGCGGTTGGGACAACGAAAAAAACTATGTGGCAATGACTGCTCCATACTATTGCAGTTTCGCTGCAAATCCCAAAGCATGGTCAGGCAGTACCGACGGCTTGGTGTCGGGAGAGTGCATACTGCTTGAGGTCTCAGATACTGCTGCAGTATCGGCTTATCGAGGCAAACTGCATGGGAAAATTGTGGTTATGCCGGTCGCAAGAGAATACGAACTTTCGTTCACCCCTATGGCAAAAAGATATACCGATGAAGAACTCGGCGAAATGACTAAGGATAATCGACCGTCGAATAATCAGTGGAGTAACTGGAACTATGGCTCATACAAGGCTTTGAAACAAGCCATAGATACCTTGATAAAGGAAGAGCTACCATTGGCTGTAATTGTCGGCGATGGGGTATTCAATATACCCGGATCACGGGGTGTCAATTATAAAGTAGGCGAACCGGAGCCTGTGCCGGAGATAGTTTTGCCCACCGAAGACCACGGCAGAATGGTTCGCCTTCTTAAAGGGGGAGATGAGGTGAAAATGGAGCTTGAGGTAAGAAACTCTTTTACTGACAATCAGAAAATCAACAATATCATTGCCGAGATACCGGGCACAGACCCAAAACTCAAAAATGAAGTTGTGCTTATCGGCGCACATCTTGATTCTTGGCACGGCGGAACAGGTGGTGCCGACAACGGCTCAGGCTGCATTACAATGATAGAGGCAATGCGCATACTCAAAGACCTTGATATAAAACCTCGCCGCACTATCCGACTGGCTCTCTGGGGTGGAGAGGAGCAAGGTTTATATGGTTCGAGAGGCTATGCCGACCATAAGCTCTATGATAAAGAGCAAAAGAAAAAGTTACCGGAATATGATGACTTTGCGCTGTACTTGAACATGGACTTTGGTTCAGGACGGTTCAAAGGCGTATATATGGAAGAGAACGATATGGCATACCCTTATTTTGAAGCATGGAAACAGCCCTTGGTTTCGTTAGGTTTTGACACGTTTTCTCCAATGTCTGTCGGCAGTACAGACCATGTGAGCTTTACTCGCCTTGGACTTCCTGCATTTCAATTCATTCAAGACCCGCTGGATTATTTCAGGGCTTACCACACAACAATGGATACATACGAACGCTTGT
>OFFM01001833.1_pt1 | contig 10603 bp, 8 predicted proteins | sample 1521401 | NCBI WGS metagenome assembly OFFM01 (sample SAMEA3504118, study PRJEB24116) | mouse gut metagenome | biome: mouse gut; feature: mouse-associated habitat; material: faeces | place: Denmark | collected 2011
GATACTATAAAAACCCAATCAACCAAATTATAACTAACAGTCATCAACCAAAAAATCTTTTGACTATGAAGCGTATCTTTACTCTCGCTCTCTCCGCGCTGGCCGTAGTGGCCGCCGGTGCCCAGGTTATCTGGGAAGGCTCGTGCGTCACCGGCGCATGGGGCAGCAACGACGACACCTGCGTCAAGCTCGACAAGGGCCTCTTTGCCACCGCATCGGCCGGTGACAAGATGGAAGTGACCATCACCGCAGCCGGCGCCGAGGCCAAGCTCGTCGCCAAGGAAGGCGGCGCCTGGAACGACCTCGCCGGCACCGAAGGCATCGACATCCCCGCCGCCGGTGTATACGGTATCGACCTGGAGCAGCTCACCGTCGACGAGGCCAAGGCCAAGGGTGTCATCCTGCAGGGCAATGCCATCACCATCACCAAGGTAGAGCTCAAGACCAGCGCTACTGTCACTTACACCACTGTATGGGAAGGCACATTCAACGCATCGTGGGACCGCGAGAACGCCCCCCTTGTAAGCGCCGACAAGTGCGCCGACCTCAAGGACGGCGACATCATCCGCTTCACCGTATCTGCTTTCGGCACTGCCGATGAGTGGCCCTGCATCTTGCTCGCCAACGGCAAGACCGGCCTCGATTTCACTCCCGAAATCAAAATCGCTGCCTGGGACGCCAAGAAGGCCGGCAAGCTTCCCGTCGAGCTCAACTATGCCGTAGAGGACGCTTCCATCTTCAAGACCGACGGCTTCAAGGCTGTGGTCAACGATCTCACCATCTCCAAGATTGAGTTTGGCTCGAAGGCTTCTGCTCCCGTAGACCCCTCCGAGGGTACCGTACTGTGGGAGGGTCAGCCCACCATGACCGGCTGGAGCAGCGAGATTGCCGTATCTTCCACCAAGATGGCCAAGGTCAACGTAGGCGACAAGGTAGTCTTCACCGTTACCGCCATCGACGCCGCCGAGGAGTGGCCCAAGGTGGTTATGCGCGACAAGGAGTACAACGGCCTGCAGGATGTCGACATCGAGAAGACCGCTACCGTACCCTGTGAGCTGAGCTTCGTATTCACCGACGCACAGAAGACTGCCACCGCCAATGGCGCCGCATTCCTGAGCGTAGGCTGCTCCATCACCAAGATTGTAGCCAAGGGTGCCGGCACCGACGGTATCAAGGACGTAATCGGCGCCGACGACGCTGCCGCTCCCGTAGAGTACTTCAACCTCCAGGGCGTGCGCGTGGCCGAGCCCGCCGCCGGCCTCTACATCCGTCGCCAGGGCAAGACTGTCACCAAGGTAGTCATCCGCTGATACACGATTATTTTCACTCTATCTCCGGAGCGCGTGCTCCGCGCTCCGGAGATTTCCAATATATTTCCATAATAGTTCAGGGTCATGTGCCACATCAGACTATCTATCGCCGCGTCGTCCCGTTACCGGCCGTAATACATCCACTATTTAAACTATTCCAAATATCAGCATAACCGCAATGAATCTTTTTGAATACCGCCGCGACCTCATCGAGACCCGCTATGAGCAGCTTATACGCCGCGTCAATACCCCCGTCGAGGGCAACGGCGTATATACCCGATATCTCAATCCCGTAGTCACCGCCGACAGCGTGCCGCCCACCTGGCGGTACGACTTCAATCCCGCGACCAACCCGTACTTCATGGAGCGCATCGGCGTCAACGCCACTCTCAACTCGGGCGCCATCAAGCTCGACGGCCGCTATCTGCTGATGGTGCGCGTCGAGGGCAGCGACCGCAAGTCGTTTTTCGCCGTGGCCGAGAGTCCCAACGGTATCGACAACTTCCGCTTCTGGGACCGCCCCGTGGTGCTCCCCGACGATGTGATACCCGCCACCAATGTCTATGACATGCGCCTCACTGCCCACGAAGACGGCTGGATCTACGGCCTCTTCTGCGTGGAGCGTCACGACGACTCCCAGCCCGGCAACCTCAGTGCCGCCACCGCCACCTGCGGCATCGCCCGCACCCGTGACCTGCGCACGTGGTACCGCCTGCCCGACCTTAAGAGCCGCAGCCAGCAGCGCAATGTGGTGCTCCATCCCGAGTTTGTCGACGGCAAGTATGCTCTGTACACCCGTCCCCAGGACGGATTTATCGACACCGGCTCGGGCGGCGGCATCGGCTGGGCGCTGGTCGACGACATCACCCATGCCGAGATACACGAGGAGATAATCATCGACGCCCGCTACTACCACACCATCAAGGAGGTGAAAAATGGCGAGGGCCCGCATCCCATCAAGACTCCGCGCGGCTGGCTCCATCTGGCCCACGGTGTGCGCGCCTGTGCCTCGGGTCTGCGCTATGTGCTCTATATGTACATGACCGCTCTGGACGAGCCTTGGCGCAAGATAGCCTCGCCCGGCGGCTACCTGATGGCTCCGGTCGGCGAGGAGTACACGGGCGATGTGATGAATGTGCTCTTCTCCAACGGCTGGGTGGCCGATGAAGACGGCCGGGTGCTCATCTACTACGCTTCGTCGGATACCCGCATGCACGTGGCCGAGAGCTCCATCGACCGCCTCGTCGACTACTGCTTCAACACTCCCGAAGACAAGCTCACCACCACCGAGAGCGTGCGCACCATCAACGACCTCATCTCCCGCAACGAGGCCATCCTCTGCGCCCAGCGCTCGGCCTGCGTCAACTGACGCGCCACTTCGCAATCCGCCACACCATATGGGGCTGTGTCATAAAAGGCGCAGCCCCATATCGTATGGCGGAGTGCAATAAGGGTCAGGTCTAACGACCTTCCACTTACCGGGGGGCGGGTTGCACGGGGTTGCGCTGCGCTTCACCCCGTGTTACTCATAATGGTCAGCGCTCCGCGCTTCTGCAACGTTGCTCCACCCGCTCCAGGGGAAGCGGCTAACATCAGGGCGCTCGGGGTATGCGGCTTGCAGAATAGGGAATACGCTGCGGAGGTGTTAATTTGATTTAATTTTGTTAAAAAATTGCAAATGGGGGGGGGTAAAAATTTGACTGCCTACTGTTAAAAATACTAATTTTGCGCCGCAGTAAAGTTAGTGTCAACCAATTATCGTAACTTAAATCATTCCAATAATCGCATAGAGACAATCTAATCTTTATTTTATAATGGAACTTGCGGCTCCGGCATATCATAAAGAATTAAAATGCGACTCAGGCATAAGCATACTCCGCCAGGCAGCTCCGGTACGCTTGGCGGCGATGATTCTTGTCGCCTTGCTTTCGGCTCTGGCGTGCGCGGCATCTGTATCTGACACTATCACCGTATCGGCCCGGGCCAAGGCTCGTATCGACTTCAAGGTCAATCTCACCGATTTCGACAAGACATACCACGCCAACGACAGCGCCCTGGGGCAGGTGCTCGCCCGCATCGACTCCATGGTGCTCGACCCGCGCATGCGCGTGGAGCGCATCACCGTGGTGGGCACCGCATCGCCCGAAGGCCCCTACACCAATAATGTGCGCCTCGCCGCCGGCCGCGCCCGCGCCTTTGTCGCCATCCTGCGGTCGCGCTACACCTTTCCCGACAGCATATACGCCATCTCCACCATCCCCGAGGATTGGGAGGGTATGCGCATGATGCTCGACGCCGACAGCACCATCCCCTACGGCGCCGTGGTGCTCAGCTTTCTCGACCGCACCGCCGACATCGACGGCGACACCCGCGAGCGGCACCTCAAGAGCCTCGACGGCGGCGCGCCCTATGCTTCCATGCGCGACCACGTGCTGCCCTGGCTGCGCCGCGCATCTGTAGTGGTCGACTACGACACCCGCCTGCTGCGCAGCCGCATCGGCGACGGTCTCCGGCCATCGTATACCGCCCTGCGCCCGCAGACTGTCGCGCCGCCGGTCGCGCGGCCAGTCGCCGTGGAGATGCCCGGGCAGACGCTACCGCGGCAGCGCTTCCTGGCCCTGAAGACCAATCTGCTGTGGGACGCCGCCCTGTGTGCCAACCTCGGCTTTGAGCTCGAGTTGTGGCCGCGGTGGAGTCTCGACGTGCCCGTGTGGTACTCGCCCTACGACATCACCCGCCGCCTGCGTATCCGTCTGCTGGCCACTCAGCCCGAGGTGCGCTACTGGCTCCGCGACGCCGGTGCCGGACATTATCTGGGCGTGCACGCCTCGGTAATAGGCTTCAACGTGAGCTTTGCCGGCGACTTCCGCTATCAGGACCCCAACCACGCCGCCTTCGGCCTGGGCCTGGGCTACGGCTTTGCCTTCCATCTCGACAAGGGCCGCCGCTGGAGCATGGAAGCGCAGATCGGCGCCGGATACATATCGTACAAATGGATAAAGTACCACAATACCGGCCGAAACGGTGCCGAAGTATCGCGCGGCGCAGGCACCTACTGGGGCGTGACCCGCGCCGGACTTGCCATATCCTATAAATTCTACCGCCAGCGCAAGGAAAGGAGGTGGATGAGATGGTGAGATTGCGGCTGATATTCATCGCTGCCGTGTGCCTGGCGCTTGCGTCGTGCGACGCCACCATCCACTTCTACCCCGAGCCGGCCGGGGGCGCCACCTCCGATCTGAGGCTCAACGTGGACTGGAGCGACTACGGCAAGACCGTGCCCACGGGCATGACTGTGATATGCCATCACACCGAGACCGGCGAGAAAAACCATACCATCGACAACAACATCGCCTACGTGTCGCCGCGGCTGTCGCAAGGCCGCCACTGGGCCACCGTCTTCAACCTCACCGAGGACGAGTACAGCTACATCGGCTTCCGCGGGCTCGACGCCGTGGAGACCGCCGAGGCATTCGCCCCGGAGCAGGAAGGGCCCAAGTGGTACTCCGGCCGTACCGACGGGCGCAGCTATGTGGCATGGCCTCCCGAATGGCTCGCCACCGACACCATCATGACCGACCATGTGAGCCACTCCGGCAGCGGCACCAAGGTGATAGGCACCCTGCACCCCAGGAATATCATCTACACCCTCCACGTGACCATCCACACCGAGAATATCGGCAATCTGCGCGCGGCGCGCGGGAGCATCAGCGGGATGGCGTCAGGCCGGAAACTCGCCGCTGACATGCCAAACGACAACTCAGTGACAGTGGCACACCCCATAGAATCTGACCGGTGGGCCCGCTCGCGCACATCCTCCAAGCCCGACATCGGACTGGTGGAGGCCGACATCCGCTGCTTCGGGCTGCCCGGAAACCACGCCGGCTCGCCCGTCGAAAACTTCCTCGAATTCCAGGCCATGCTTGCCGACGGCAAGACAGTGCTCCGCTACAATATCCCCGTGGGACACCTCATCGCCGAGAGCGACCCGCCGCCGGGACGTCGTGGAGACAATCTCGACCTGTGGCTCGACCCGCCATTGCCGCCGGGAGGCAGCTCCGACTGGGGGCTCGACGTATGGGTGGAAGACTGGGGAGAGCCTGAAGATGTCAACATCGGCCTGCATCCCCCCACAAAAGAATAGTATTACATAAAACACCTGATTCAATAAATAAACCTGATTCAAACCCACGTTAATGAAAGCTAAAAAGTTTCTGATGGCTTTCGCAGCCATCGCAGCAATTTCCACCGTAAGCTGCACGCAGGAAGAAGATCTGCTAATCAACAGCGGCAATGGCCAGACACCCGACGGTGATGCCGTCGCATTCGGCACCTACCTGGCCATAGCACCCGAATCGCGCGCATCGGTGATGGACCTTCCCGCCCTTAAGGAAAAGGGATTCGGTGTGCTCGGATACTACACCGAGACAGAAGACTACAATACGGAAGCCCCGAGCCATCTGCCCAATTTCATGTACAACCAGGAAGTGACCTGGAAATCCGATGACGCCGAAGGCGGAATCTGGCAGTACTCCCCCGTAAAATACTGGCCGAGCAATCCCCTCGAAAAAGTATCGTTCTTCGCCTACGCCCCCTACACCGGCACCTTCGGCGATACGGGCATCACCGCTATCAGCCCGAACACCACAGCGGGCGACCCCAAACTCTCGTTCAAGATGGACGAGGACGTCGACAATCAGATCGACCTGCTCTATAGCAACAATACAATGGATATCCGCAAGCAGACCAACGCAGAGACGGTGAATTTCCGATTCAAGCACGCACTGTCGCGCATCGGCTTCAAGCGCGTGGCTGTCATTGATGAGAATAGTGTCGAAAACGGCAATGAACATACCGCAAACGGTGAGTTGAGCAAGCATGGCATCGACCTTACCGACAAATCGACTGTGGTGATCAACAGCGTGTCGATATCTTCAAGCCAGTTTGGAGACAGCGGCGAGTTGAATCTCCGCACCGGCGAATGGGATAAATATGTGGCCGGATCACGCACTTACACACTCTCCGCTGACCACGGCGATTTCATCAACAGCACTCTTACTCCCGACGACTCCAACACAGTGATGCAGCTCACCAAAGACGACAAATATCTGATGGTGATGCCCACTCCCGTTATAGACAGATATCACAACGAAGAGATTCCCGTGCAGGTGACTGTCAAATTTGATGTCATCACCGAGGACCCCAATCTCGCCGGTGGCCAAAGCAAAATCACAAGCGAGGTGACGGCACCCTTCAAATTTGAGTTTCGGGCCGGCAAATCGTATAATTTCGTGCTTCACATCGGCCTGACAACCGTGAAACTCGATGCCACCGTCGAAGATTGGATTGACACTGATCACCGAGGTGTAGAAGATATTGTAGTAAATACCCCCAGCAACGACTCCTACACTCTTGTCCTCGATGCCTTTAGGGGCAGATTCAGAAACGGCAGCGCTTACTATATAATGACCAAGTTTGATCTGAATTTGGAAACCGGAGAAGTGAAAGGCGCCAAGTTTGAAATTCCGTATTTCTACAACAACAAAAGCAACCAATTCTGGGACGACCCCGCAAATGATATATACTGGCAATATCAGTTAGAAGATTATGGGTTCGCGTGCTGGTGCGACCACATTATTGAGGATCTGGAAGCCCCGATGGAGCTACATGATAAATATGAAGGTGAAGGCCGATATAAAGGATTTAAATATTACAGCCCCACTCCGCTTATTTTCGAAGACAAGTGGGCTTACGATTACGACCCCAATGCTCCGAATCTGCTGATACCGTCTGAACCGTCCATCTTCATTCCGGCAGACGACCCCACACGATTCCGCATCCTCTACGCCGTATGGCCCATCGGCGAATCCCATTTGGACTGACTCTATAAAGCTCCCGGCCGCCTTTAGAGGCTGAAAGCATCCACCCCGCGCACCACCCCGGTGCGCGGGGTTTGCATTTTGAAACATGCTTTAGCTGATATTTAAATATACTTTTTGTATCTTTGACGCTGTACAATTAATGGATACCGATATGTCGGAAGATCAAATGAACAGCTATCGTCTTACGTCGATGGACGAGCCGGGCGATGAACGCATGGCACAGATTATGCGCGAAGTCGCCGAGGATGCCCGCGAAAGCACCCGCAGGGCTGCCGCCCGCGTGGCCGCCGGCATAGATGCAGCAATCGAGGAAGCGCACGTGATAGTCAAAGCAACCATTGAAAGGCTCCGCAATGACAATAGGTAAGCATCGACCGGTACTGATAGTAATTGCCGGCCCAAACGGGTCAGGTAAAACGTCCGTAACCACAAAAATACTTCAACATGAATGGCTCGAGGATTCAGAATATATCAATCCTGACAATGTAGCCCGCGACATTTTTGGTAACTGGAACGACCTTGAGGCTGTGATTAAAGCAGCCAACTATTGCTCCGAATGGCGCGAAAAATGCTTGATTGAGCATAGAAGCCATATATTTGAGACTGTAATGTCGGCTGTGGATAAAGTCGACTATATTCTAAGAGCTAAAAAGGCCGGTTTCTTTGTCAGACTTTTCTTTGTCTCGACTGAATCTCCAACTATCAATGCGAAACGTGTTGCCAAAAGGGTGATTGACGGCGGCCACGATGTGCCGATTCCCAAAATAATATCACGCTACGACAAATCTATCGGTAACTGTACGGCATTGGCTCCCTATGTCGACCGCCTTTATGTATACGACAACTCAATCGAAGACGCTGACGCCCGAATACTCTTTCGCCTTAGCGATGGTAGGCTCATAAAGCGCTATGCCGACGACCTTCCTGATTGGGCTCGGCGCATTTTACCGTCTTAATCAGGAGATGGTCGCTATTGCTGGACAAGCAATAATCTCGCTGTCATGTAATTAACAATTTTTAACTGGGGGGGGTGATTTGTCAACATATGTTGAGAGGCAGATGAGGATTTGTAGCTACTTTTGCAGTGTCTAATTCTCAATTCTCTTCGAAAGCATGAACAGAATCAAGTATCTCGCCACTGTCATTCTCACAACCGCGTCGGCCGGCATGGCCGACGCGCAGACACCGGCCGACTCGTCGGCCGTGCACGAGCTCGACGAAATCGTAATCGAGGCGCCGCGCCTGGTGCGCAAGGCCGACATGGATGTATACTATCCGTCGGGAAGCGCCGTCGAGCACTCCAAAAACGGCGTACAGCTGCTGTCAAATCTGATGATACCCTCGCTGTCGGTAATCGACGCCATGGGACGGGTCGAGGCGGCCGGACGCCCCGTGCAGCTGCGCATCAACGGCCGCGAGTCGTCGGTCGACCAGGTACGCGCCCTGCTGCCCGAGAGCATCAAGCGCGTGGAGTGGATCGACTCTCCGGGACTGCGGTACAAGGGCGCCGACTATGTGCTCAACTTCATCGTATCCAATCCCGACGCTGGCGGCTCGCTGCAGACGATGGCCCAGCCGGCGCTCAACCAGGCCTGGGGATTCTACTTTGCCGACCTCAAGCTCAACAGCGGTCGGTCGCAGTTTGAGGCCGGCGCCAACTTCAAACTGACCAACAAAATCAAGACCCACCGCGACTACACCGAGCGATTCACATTTACCGACGGCACCTCCATCACCCGCAACGAGACCTCGCGAGGCGGCACGATGGACAATACCATGGGCCGCGCATGGGCCTCGTACAGCTACGTGCGCCCCGATACCACCGTAGTGATGATTGAGGCATCGGCCGGGCACTCGTTTACCGACCGCTTTGCATACGACGGCCTGCTGCAACTCAGCGACGGCTCGGCCGACCGCCTGCTCAGCGACGTACATGGCTCGGGAGGCACCACCCCGTCGCTGTCGGCTTACTGGGAGCAGCACCTGCCCCGCCGCCAGACGCTCGTGGTCGACTTCACAGGCTCGTTCTACACCGGCCGCTCCTACTCCGACTATGTAGAGCGCCTGCCCCAGGACGCCACACCGCTCACCGACGTACACACATACATCAAAGACCGCAACCAGGCCTACGCCGTCGAGGCCAACTATATCAAGCGCTGGGACGAGGGACGATTCACCGCCGGCGCATCCTACTCGGCCAACCGCAACCGCTCGGTATACGCGTCGCTGGGCGGCCGCGTATTCCACCAGCGCCAAGACAAGGCATACATCTTTGCCGAGTACCTGCGCCGCATACGCAAAGTGACCGTCACGGCCGGTCTGGGCTTGCAGTATACCGACTTTCTTTTCCGCGAGACCGACCAGGGCAATACATCGTGGGACCTGCGCCCGCAGGCCAGCGTAGCGTATGCCATAAATCAGCGCCACCAGCTGAGGCTGAGCTTCGAGTCGTGGCAGGCGACACCGTCGCTGGGCGAGTCAAATGTGGCGCCGCAACAGATCGACGGATTCCAGTGGCGGGTGGGCAACCCCGACCTCCACACATCCAGCTCATACATGCTCACCCTGCGCTACAATTTCAGTGTACCGCGCCTCAACGGCACCTTCGGCATACGGGCCTTCACCAGCCCCGATGCCATAACCCCGCTGCTCTACTGGGCCGACGATCGCCTCATCACCACCTACGAAAACAGCCGCGGGCTGCAAAATCTGTCGTTTTTCATCGCTCCGCAGATCGACATCGTGCCCGGCTGGCTCATGGCAAGCGGCTACGTGCAATACCGCGCCGAGCGCATGCGCGGCACCGGCTACAAGCTCTACAACCGCAACTGGAGCGGCAACGCCACCGTGACCCTGATGCACTGGGGATTTGCCCTCACCGGCCGCTATCTGCGCTCCCAGCACGACCTCTGGGGCGAGAAAATCAGCTGGGGCGAGAATCTGTCGATGATCGAGCTTACCTACGGCTGGCGCGACTGGCAGTTTGGCGCAGGCATGATCATGCCCTTTGGCCGCTACGACCAAGGCTCGCGCATGCTCAGCAAGTGGAACACCAACGAGCAGCACATGCGCATCGACATGCGCATGCCCTTCATCAACGTGAGCTACAACATCCGCTGGGGACGCCAGCGCCGCGACGCCAGCAAGATGGTCAAAGCAGACGCCTCCGTCGACACCTCCACCGCCGCCGGCCGCTGACCCTTCGAAGAGCAAAACAACAAGTGTTGCAAAGTCGCCCGGATGATTGACAATATATAATTATGTAAGCTATAAACGTCATTATGTAAGCTATAAACGTCCGCAGGACGTTGATTATTCGTAACCCCGTACACCGTAGCCTAAGGCGAAGGTGTGCGGGGTACTTATCCGCTCTAAAGGGGCATCCGAAGGAGGCCGATTTACGGCAGTAAC